>Ga0247727_10000528_pt1 | contig 93304 bp, 68 predicted proteins | sample WisWelCaveWW1625_FD_202498 | JGI IMG/M metagenome (GOLD analysis project Ga0247727, IMG submission 202498) | Biofilm microbial communities from Wishing Well Cave, Virginia, United States - WW16-25 | ecosystem: Environmental > Aquatic > Deep subsurface > Groundwater > Cave microbial mat | place... | reverse complement strand
TAAAAAAACAGCGCATAGACCGAAAACACGTAAATCATAACCAATAACATAATATTTATGTGAATCCTTGTTCACTTCGATGGAAGTTCTAAATTTTTTTGATGACTTTTTACGAGAGTCTCATGAAATGAGCCCAACTGATATAAATCCGTTGGTGTTAATCTAGCCGTTGGAAAATTTTTTGCCGGATTTTTAGTGAACTAAAAAATGTAACAAATTCTAAGATGCTCAACAACGAACCCATTATCTCTATCGGCATCTACGAAGGCCGTTCAGTTGCCACCGGCGTATTGACGGGATTGTTTTCGATCAATGCCAATGTGACGGTACAAGGAGAATTTCGGATTGAGGCCGCCTCGAATGAACTCGTAATGACTGATGCGAGCGGCAAAGAAATCGCGCGCGGCAAGGAAATCTCGTGCGCGCCGATTTCCAGCGGAACGTGTACGCTTCGTGAGGTGACCATTGGAGTCGAGTTCCACTGGGAACGCCGGGAAGATCAAACTTTCGAGGGCAAACTGCGGTTCTTGCGGCGTGATGACGGTACGATCACGGCAATCAATGAAATCCCGGTTGAAGGGTATTTAAAAAGTGTAATCTCGTCCGAAATGAGCGCCGAGGCGCCGCTCGAGCTGCTCAAAGCCCACGCCATCACTTCGCGAAGTTGGCTGGTGGCGATGTTGGAACGGCAAAAGAAATTCAAGAACGTTGCCAGGTCTTCCCGCCGCTCTTATGAGTCTGATGATGAGATCATTCGCTGGTACGACCGTGAAGATCATCGCGACTTCGAGGTTTGCGCCGACGATCATTGCCAGCGCTATCAGGGCATCTCGAAAATCATTTCAGCCGCAGCAGTGCAGGCCGTCGATGATACGCGCGGCGTGTTTTTGGTTTATGGCGATGAAATCTGCGACGCGCGCTTTTCCAAGTCTTGCGGCGGCATCAGCGAGTCGTTTGAAAATGCGTGGGAAGACGTGGCCGTGCCTTATCTCCAGCCGATATCCGACGCACCGGTTCAATACCCGCACCTCGTTAGCGAGTCGCAGGCGGAGCAGTGGATTCTTTCGTCACCGGAAGCGTATTGCAACACCAATGATGCGGATATTCTTCGACAAATTCTCCCCTCGTTCGATCAGGAGACGACGGACTTTTTCCGCTGGACAATGCGTTACGAGCGCAAAGAACTTGAAGAAATTCTTGTTGCAAAAGCGGGAATGAATTTCGGCACGCTTCTCGATCTGATGCCGGTGCAACGCGGCCCTTCCGGCAGAATCATCAAGTTGAAAATTATCGGCTCGGACAAAACCGTGGTGGTTGGAAAAGAGTTGGAGATTCGGCGCTGGCTTTCAAAAAGTCACTTGTATTCTTCCGCCTTCATCGTTCGCACCGAACGTGATGAAAATGGGGTGCCGCTTCGCTTCATCCTGCACGGCGCGGGCTGGGGCCACGGCGTCGGTCTGTGCCAAATCGGCGCGGCAGTGATGGCGACGAAAGGATTCAAGGCGGAGGAAATAGTGAAGCATTATTTTAGCAACGCCGAGCTGAGGAAGCTTTACTGATCAAACCGTGCAGCGACAGCCGCATTCAAGATCTATCTGCACGGGCGAAACTTGGCGCGTCACGCCATTTTGCGCAAACGCGGTGCTTGATATTAAAAAGATTCCTCCGGAATGACATTCATCTCCACCCGTGACTGAGCCTTTATCCCTCCAACGTCATAAACAACGTATTCAATCCCTCCGCCAACGTCGGATGCGCGAAAATTCCCTCACGCAAAACCGGATAAGGAACTTTGCCCATCATTGCGATTTGCAGCATCGACATCAACTCGCCGCCTTCGATGCCGAGAATGGCGCAGCCGAGAATTTGTTTGGTATCGGCGTCGACGATAGCCTTCACGAAGCCGCGCGATTCATCCATCTCCAACGCCCGCGCCACGTAGCTCATCGGAATTTTGGCGATGCGAATGTTGCGGTTTTGCGCTCGTGCTTCGGCTTCGGTCAATACTTGATTGTCAAAGATCATTAGGCCTCACTACAAACGTTTCATTTCAAAGACCATCTCCCCCTTCCCCGCCGCGCTGAATTTTCCTGCGCCGATTTTGGCAGTCGATTTGATGAGCGCGAACAGCGGATCGATTCGCATCTGCAAATCGCTTTGGTCAAAAAGATTGGTGACGCGATCGTACGCCAGCAAATAGCTCCGGTAATTATCCAGAAAATTCTCGGCGTTGAAATAAGCCAGCGAGTTTTCAGCAACATTGAGACGACTGCGCGCGGCGACAAAGCCGGCATTTTGCTCGATTGAATCGGCGCGCTTTTGGCCGGCGTCGATGGCGGCTCGCAGCGTTGGCCGGTCGAAGGTCATCAGCAAATAACCATCGACAACGGCAAAGTTCGGTTCGAAGGTGGTTGGGCTTTTCACATAATAAATGCGCGCGCCGTTGTACTCTTCGATTTGGATGTCCTCTTTTGGCGAATACAGATAAGTCAGCAGCCGCTTGCCGTATGGCTCGACGCCTTTGGTGTCACGCAAGCGCGCGCCGAGCAACTGCCGCCAGAAAAAGCGCGGGCCGGTGGTGTCGATGCCGGCAAAGAAATACAGCAGTTGGTTATCCATTTTGCTAATGAGATCGCGTGAGAGATTCAAATTGCTGCGCGTTTCGAAAGCTTTGATCGCCTCTTTCTCGGCGCGCATGGTGGTGACGTAATGCCAAAACGGCTGCGGGTTGATCGCGGTGGTGGCGTAAGAAAAAATTGCATTCGCCGGAATGAAGCGCAGCGTTTGCGCCTCGACTGGTGGCGTTGCTGCAACTGCCGCTGCACTTGTGGAATCCGGCGCTATAGTTGCAGTTTCTCCGGCAATCTCGCGCAAAGCTCTTTCCACCGTCGCCGTGAGCGTTGTGGAAATTTGCTGCCCCTTCTTGATGTCGAAAAACTTTTCCGGATCGACATAGCCGACCAGGAAGGAAGCTTTCCCCACTTGCGGCAGCGACTGGCGAAATGCCGGTAGATAAGCCATGCTGCTCTCGTCTTTATTTAAATAGGAAGCAATCGCGCGCACGAGCAGTTGCCGGTCGTCCGCGATGACGAGATAACCCTCGACCACGGCGTAGTGCAACAGCGAAGCTTTTTTATCGACGGAAATTTGAAAAAGGCTTTGGCCGCGGTATTCCTGTTTTTCGATCGTCATCTCGCCGCTGCGCACTTTGCCCAACGCCTTCAGCGCGGTATTGACGGCTTGGGCTTTGAGATTGGCCGGCGTGACGAGCAGGACGTTGTTGCCTTCCGAAGCGGGGTAAGTGGCAACGTACACTTCTTCGCCCAACGGGTCAATTAAAGCATTAAATTGCCCGCCCAAAGCGCCAAGCTCGGCGTTGAGCTTTTCTTGCAATTTGAAAAAACGGTTGAACGGCGCTGCGGCTTTGAAATCCTGCCAGGCCTGCAATTGCACCAACTGCTGCGCGAATTGAGAGCTTTGCAATTTCTCCCAATTATCCTGGAAATTGGGCAAGCTCCAACACATCTCGAAATCCGGCAGAATGAAGAGCGCTATTTTTTCGCGGTCGTTCAACGCGCCCGTCTGTCCGTTATCGGATTTTGCGAAGGAAGTGAGCTGAAAGCTGAAATCGGTTTTTTCACTTGCAGCATTAATTTGCCCGTGTACGGCCATGAGCGCGGTATTGGAAAACGGAGCGTATTCGGCATGCGGCTGCTTTTGCAGATCAGCATAAAGATGGCGCAAAGACTCGACGGCTTCCGCTGGCCGTAATTTCGTGAGCGCGAGAACGGCTGCTTCGACGACCCACGAGTTTTCATCTTGCAGCTTGGCGATGAGCTTTTCGATGCGGCGGTTGTCGGCGGTTTTCACCTCGCCGAGTTTTTGCACGGCGAGCAAACGGTTCGTCGCTTCGGCATCGTCAGCGAGTTGGAGAAGTGCATCAAGCTTTTGCTCATCAGAGAGCGAGTCAAACGCAGCGCCGGCCAAACGGCGCACGGCTTCAAAAAATTTTTCTTCGTCGGCTTTTACCGGCTGCAGCTCGCGCAAGACGATTTGTGGCTCCTGCGCCTCTTCCGCAATCGGCGCTTCTGCTTTCGTACCGGTTAATTGCTTGCCTTTCCAGAGAAACAAACCTACGGCAACGCCAACAATGACAACCACCAAAGCGATCCAAAAGTATTGTTTTTTCATGCGGATTCGTCCAGAAATATGTTGTTGATTTATATTGACTTATTTGGTTGCGACGTCGTTCTTGTAAAATTTAAATAGGTACTATGAGGCTCAAAATACCTATTTAATAGCTATTGTACCTATTTCTTTTTCTTCTTTCGCCATTTGGCATCGCGGCCTCGCCCCAGGCATTTGAGATGGCCCGCTTTGCGCTCCTGATATAAGATTCGGCGTATCAAATCGATGCTCACGGTAGGGCAGCGTTCTTGTAAATCACCAATAGAAAACTCTCTCTGAATGTTGCGAATGGCCTCCAGCACCATCACAGTTTTGGCTCCTTTGAAGGTCGTGACCAGACCGACGCGCCGCTCAAATTCACGGTAAGCCGAAAGCAATGTGACGCCAAGAAAATATTCCCACCATGACAAAAGCTTATGCTTTCCTTCATGCCATTCATGAGAAGATTGATTCAAAGTATCGTAATACCTGAATCTTGCACGCGGGCATGCTCGCACTACGGTTGAAGGAGCGCTTCTGGCGAACTCCGTTAGGAGTGAAATGTTTATAGCAAATTAGATTATGAGAATTTTAAAACTCCGTAGGAGTGACATGTTACATTTTCCCAGCTTTTATTGTCGGGCAACAAGAAGATTTCACTCCTACGGAGTTTCTCGAATCTCGGGTGGTGCGTTCTGAAATCGGTTTTTTCACTTGCAGCGTTGATTTGCCCGTGTACGGCCATGAGCGCGGTATTGGCAAACGGAACGTATTCGGCTTGCGGCTGCTTTTGCAGTTCAGCATAAAGCCGGCGCAAAGGCTCGACGGCTTCCGCTGGCCGCAAATTCGTGAGCGCGAGAACGGCTTCTTCGACAACCCACGAGTTTTCATCTTGCAGCTTGGCGATGAACTTTCCGACGCGGCGGTTGTCGGCGGATTCCATTTCGCCGAGTTTTTTGACGGCGAGCAAACGGTTCGTCGCTTCGGCATCGTCGGCGAGCTGGAGAAGTGCATCGAGCTTTTGTTCATCAGACAACGAGTCAAACGCCGCACCGGCCAAACGGCGCACGGCTTCAAAAAATTCTCTTCGTCGGCCTTTACCGGCTGCAGCTCGCGCAAGACGATTTGTGGCTCCTGTGCCTCTTCGGCAATCGGCGCTTCTGCTTTCGTGCCGGTGAGATGTTTGCCTTTCCACAAAAACAAACCTACAGCGACACCGATAATGACAAGCGCTGTAGCAATCCAATAATAGTACTGTTTTTTCATGAGCGTATTCCAAAAAAATTTCCTCAAGCTAGGGCGAAGTCCGACTTGGGCAGCAGGATTTTATGAAATTTGAAAACTTGGCGCGCCCAAGTCGGACTTCATTTGCTCGGACGTTGATGCTCGCTAACCAGCGTTACTTTCGCGAACGTTCGGACAGAAAAATTTCTAAATTCTCTCTTACTGTTTTCGTAGTGGGATGCTCCGGCCCGAGTGTTTTTTCAAGAATCGCAATTGCTCGACGATAGAGCGGCTCGGCAGCAGCATACTGGCCCTGAGCATGAAGCAATACCGCCAGGTTGTACAAGCCGGTGGCGACTTGGGGATGACCTCGCCCCAATTGTTTCTCCCAAATCTCCAACGCGCGACGAGAGAGCGGCTCGGCGGCGGCATACTGGCCCTGAGCACGAAGCAACCCCGCTAGGTTGTTCAAACTCGTCGCCGTAGCCGGATGGTCCGGACCAAGTTGCTTGTCATGAATCTCCAACGCACGGCGATAGAGCGGCTCGGCAGCGGCATACTGGCCCTGATCTTCCAGCAATAACGCTAGATTGTTCAAACTCAGCGCCGTATCCAGATGGTCTGAACCAAGTTGCTTCTCACGAATCGCCAACGCGCGGCGATGGAGCGGCTCGGCAGCGGCATACTGACCCTGAGCACGAAGCAATTCCGCCAGGTTGTTCAAACCGGTGGCGACTGACGGATGATCTGACCCCTGTTGCTTTTTTTTGATCTCCAACGCACGGCGATAGAGCGGCTCGGCGGTGGCATATTGGCCCTGATCTTTTAGCAATGCCGCTAGGTTGTTCAAACTTGCTGCGAGATCGAGATGATTAGGCCCTTGTTGTCTTTCTCTGATCTGTATCGCACGGCGATAGAGCGGCTCAGCATCACGATATTGTGCGCGCGACTTTAGATACAATCCTGTTTGGTTGAAGAGTGTGGCCACCTTCTCCAGTTCCACTCCATATTTCTCTGCATGTTCAGCCACAGTTAGCGCATGCGGCAACAAGCTTTTACACGCCAGCCAGAAGCGGACATCTGCGCTGGCAAACGGAAAAACCTTCACCACCAACTTGACCATCGCGGCGATCCAGGTCTTTTTCACTGCCTCCGGCATGCGATCCCGCGTCACTGCCTGCACTAAACGATGCAGCGACAAGGTCTCGTTGGTCGCTTCAATCAGCGAATAACGCACCAGGCTGGCAATGGCTTTGTTCACGACCAAAGGTTGGGCTAGAGCCTGGGTCAAGGTCTCGGGTAAATGTTCTCGGCCTTCAATCAAAAGCCGGCGCGGAATCTCATCCGGCGCCAGAAACGCACACACGTTCAGCAAGTCCACTGCCGCCGGCGCTTCGGCTTTGACCTGCTTGAACGAAATCTCCCACGTGGTCGCCACCGTCGCGTCATAAGCCAACGGCTGATGCTCCTTGAGCAGGGCTTGGCGATATTGGCGGAACAAATCCAAATAATCGGTCCAAGAGATGCCTGTGGCTTCAACGTAGGCCGCCGCCTGTTCCAAAGCCAAAGGAAGATCGCCCAATTCCTCTGCTACTGCTGCTGCCTCTGCCACTGGCATTGCTTCACTCTGCGCTCCGGTCCGGCGTACGAGAAACGCTACCGATTCTTCCCGAGGCCACACCGGCACACGCAGTGGGTTGGCCACGCCCTTCCAATGCGGATGGCGCGAGGTGATGATCACATGACCAGTGTTAGCCTGCGGTAAATAGGGAAGCAAATCTTGCGCTTGGTTGGCATTGTCAAAAATCAGCAGCCAGCCGCTGTGGTGATCCAGCCACTGCCGCACCGCTTTAATGATCGCATCTTGTTCTTTCACTTCCTTCTCCGGCAAGTCCAAAGCCGTGGCAAGAGCAGCGTAATTCGCAGCCAAGGTCGCCGGCTCTTCGGAGCGGAGCCACCAAACCAGGCCATAATCCGCCGCATAGCGATAGGCATATTCCAGCGCCAGTTGCGTTTTGCCCACGCCGCCCAAACCATGAACCGCTTGCGTCTGAGTCAAGGCCGCAGCTTTCTCGGCAGTGAGCGCTTGCCGCAGATCAGCGAGCAGTTGGCTGCGACCGGTGAAATTGCGGTTGCGATGATGGGGAACATTCCAGATCGCAGGTCGAAGATCCCGCGCTTCGCGGGAGAGGTCGCCAGCCAATTCAAACCGGAGAAAGCGCGCGACCCGTTCGGTGTTGCTGGTGGGCGTTTTGGTGATTGGCTTTTGTGCGATTGGCGTTTGTGCAAGCTGCACGGCCTCGCGCAATTGCGTGAGGCCATTTTCAACCTCGGTGAAATCGAGGTAAAGCAGATTGGCTAACAGCGCCGGCAGCACGGTTTTGTCCAACCGGCAGGGGATGACAAGTTTCCGGAGAGCGATGGCATTGGTCCATTCCAATTCCACCCAGTGGGATTGCGCGGCGGATTGGGACCAAACCAAAACCACGGTATTGCACCACGCCAGGGCTTGGCTGATTTCTTTGGGGAGATTGTCCCCGCCACGCACTCCGGCATGATCCACCCACACCTCAGCGCCGGCAGCTTTAAGCTCTGCCTCCAAGCGCCGCACCAGGGGTTTGTTGTCCCAGGAATGGCTGATGAAAATTTTCGGAGGTTCGATGGGCATTTGCTTAGTGCTAAATTCTTCTGAAAAATCTCTTGACAATAAAACACGTTTTCAGTATATTTCAAATGCGGAGCCTAACCCGTCTATAGTGGCGGGGTTGTTTGGCGCTGCTTTGAAACGCTCTCTTTGATAGAGGGCGTTTCCATTTTATGGACGAATGATGCCTTCGGGGTCTTTCCGGCTTGCCTCGCGAACCAAGATACTATTCAAATGATCAAAAGCAAGATGAACATTATACTTGCTCTTGCTTGGAATTGGCCGTTCACGTCGTAATAATGCGAATGCAACAAAGTCAACCAACTGAATAAAATAGGATTGAGCAGAATTTTTGAAAAAAGGGTCTTCAACAATTCTTTTGATAGGAATATTTCGGTAAATCAATCTTGCATCCGATCCGGTTCCGTGTTTATTGGGGATCGGATTGTATCTGCTCATTTTCCTTGCCAGCATGGTGTATGCCTTCTCTTTGCCTTCGTCGCAAATCAAAATGCCATAGCTTCCCCACGCTTGGAGGGTACGATTAATCCTATTCAAAAGCCTTTCAAAAGCGCGCTCATCATCCTTCCTGGGAAACACGGCATTGAACAATTTTACGCCCGGTAATCCGGCAATTAATAAAATACCATCCCGAAAGATAGCTGCTCTTTCATTTTTGGTTACAATCCGATCCGACGGCCGACCACGGCCTGACAGAAATTTCCACGCGTGCAACTCTTCGTTGACATAAATACCGTAAGTTTTTCGCAACGACCGCCGCCAGTTTTGAATCTGCATATAAGCCCGCCGCCACTGGTCTACCGGTAGCGCCAATGCCGAGAACACAAAAAGTTCTTCATCGCCTGAATCGTCGATATAAAAGAGGTGCATTTGTTCGCCCTTTTTCCGAAATTCTAAACCGTTTCAAATGATTTCACACCTGCTGTTGTCACTCTCCTGGTTTCCGAATCTTCGTGCCCGGAAAATAATGTTGCAAAATTTCCCGATACGAATAGCCTTGCCGCGCCATTTCCATTGCGCCGTATTGGCAAAGGCCAAGCCCGTGTCCTAAGCCGCGGCCGGTGAAAAGATAGGCGCGCTTTTTAATTTGCACGTCAAACCAAGTGCTCTTCAGCGTGTTCCAGCCAAAGGCGCGGCAGGTGATGGCGCGAAAATCTTCGCCGCTGATGAGATGAAGAGAATGGCCCATCAGCGCCAGCTCGCGCACGCGGCCATCAGCGCCATTTTTTGTGATGATGATTGACGTGATCGGATCACCCAAACGCCGCTGCCAAATTTGATGCAAGCTATCAGCAGATAATCGCGCGCGCCAGCGATAATGCGGTGATGACGAGCAAAACGATCCATCGGTAACACTTTTAAGATAAGGTTGATCTTTTTCACTTGCCCAAACACCGGCATCGTCGGCAGTCGTGCCGCCGCAAGTTGAGCTATAGTAAGCTTCAATGGGCTGCTCATCAAAAGTCAAAATTTCATCCGCTGTGCTCGTCACCGCTTGCCGAATGGCGGGCGTGATTTCGGCCATTCCTTTATATGTCTGGCAATGCGTGAGATCGCAAAATTGGTAACCGTCTTTTGAATGACGTTGCCAATTTTTGATTATATAAGTCCGCGCGACCACGGCTTGCGCTTGCAAGGCTGGCAATTCGGCTTGCGGCATTTCGGCGGCAAGAACGCCGGCGAGATAATCTTCGACTGGCGTGAGATTGATGACGCCAAGCTCATCGCCATCAACATAAATTTGCAACGCGCCGGCATAAGGGCGGGCAGCAACTGAAGAGTTGCCTGCCATTTTCTTCTCGCGCTTTGCTTTCTGCTTGGTGTCGTTGGGGCCGGGGATCGCAAAAAAATAATCGCCATGTGGGGGGGATATTTTTAGAGTGTCCGACAACGGCAATGAACGGCTAGCGTTGGCGCTTTGAATTTGCAACATTGAGTTAGCCAGCACGATTCGAACCCAATTCGGTGCGTCGTCAAAAAGCGGGACGTTCGCCGCCGAAATCAATAGCCGCTCGGCGTTTTCTGTTTTAGAAATTCTCTGAGGCCGGCTCGTTTTCGTTAAATGGGCGGCAGAACCATTTGCCGGAACATTTCGCTCCGCCGCGTAAATTTCCAAACGGCGTGGATGGAAAATTTCAAACAGGCGAATTTTAACGGTCTGCGCGGTGCTCGGATCAACCACCCAAAGCAGGACGCCCCAAAGACAGCCACACAATGATTGAATTTTCAACTTTGACACTGCAATTTTAATCCTAATGACTATAGAAAACCAGGGCGCTTTAGCGTCCTTGCATTTCTTAGCCCCGAGATTTATTTCGGGGCGTTCGGGGCGATCATCCATCGCTCATCCCATTCGGTGATTTCGTAGCGATTCGTCATCGGGAAATTGGGGGGCCGCATTTTTTCAAAGCGTTTGTCAAAACGGATGCGCGTGGCGTAACGCGGCTCGGTCGCGGAAATCGAGCCGGCCGAAAGGCTGCCGAAAATATGCAACGTTCCGGATTCGCGCGTATAAAGATGCGGCACGCGAAAACGGCCTTTGGCTAAAATGGCAGCGTAAATTTTCAAATCACCTGGGCCGGTGATGGATGGCGGCGCAATTTCGATTTCTTTCGCACTCACCAGACCGAGAAAGTCGCCGGAGGCGGGGAAAATTTCCGGATCACTTTCATACAACACGTCATCGTCGATGATGATTTTATTTTCACCATAAACCAGCCATAAGCCTTTGACGATGCCTTTAACGTGCAGCTTGCTTTTGCCGATGATGCAACCCGACGCTTTCTCAAAAGTGGCACGATGCTCCGCCTCCGGAGCTGAAGCCGTGCGCCAAGTGTAGGCGCCGTCGCGGTGAAAGGTGAGCCAGGTTTCTTCCGCAAAGGTTTGGACGTGCGCGGTGTCGCGCGGTATTCCGGAAAAGACACGGGGCAGCGGAATGTGATCGGCGCCCTCTTCGATGCCGTCGCGAAAAATCTGGCGAAAATCGAGAAAGGGCGAGGTTCCGGCGCTGCGGATCGAGTAACTCGCCGTGGTGACCTTGCCGTTAAATTTCGGTTGCGTGCCGCCGCTGCTGCTGATCACCAACGCGCTGTTGCTGTGAAAGCGGCCGTCAAGCTCGTCGTCGTGCAAGGCGACTTGCGGATCCCAATAATCCACAAACTGGGCAAACTGCGAAAAAGCCATGCGCCGCAGGCGCAAATGTGTGGACAACGTATCGCCGCCCTCAACCGTCGAAACTGTCACTCCCAACTCGTCAAAACCGGTGGCTGAACCGGCCGGCAAATGACGCACGGCAAATTGGAACTGTTGCCCATCTTTTTCCAAAGCGAAAGAGGAATCAGACGCCGCCAGCGCCGGCAGCTTCGCCACGAACGCTTTGACTTTTTTTAAAATGGCGCGGCGTTGCGGCGATGACAGCGCCAGCTTGGGCGGAACGAGCTTGATATTGGCGATGGCGCTTTCCGGCATGCGCGCGCGAATTGCCGGCGTCGAATTCTGCGGCGAGGTTTTGGCGGAAAAATTTTCGACGCCACTCGTTGCGGCGTCTTGGCCGGAAATTTCGTTTGCGGCAAACGTGTCTGTTTCGCGGGGAATGGAAGCGCTAGCGGTTGGCGATGGTGGCGTCGCATCTGTTGTCGTTTGGTGCGCTGCCGCTGAAGTGTTGTCACTTGCCTGCGGCGGCATGGAAGCAGTCTTTCGGCCGGTTGAACCTTTGGAACCCGCCGGCTTGGGTGCAGCTTTTACCTTGGACACCAAACTCTCGCCGAAAACAACTTCAAAATCCCAACGTTGAAAACGGAGGCGCGAAGGGTCGGGCCAGGCAACCAGCCAGTTGGTTAGAATCAGCAGCAGAAAGTGAATGAAAAGCGAAAGCCCGAGAGATGACGTATACTCGGTCGGCAGGCGGCGGAATTTTTGCAAAACCGGCTTGAGCAGAGATTTCATGACGTCGAAAAGGGTTTGGCTTGGTATGCCAATATATTCACTCGCAGCGCCATTGTCAAGCGCACTTTTTAAAAACTTTGCTTGCCTTTTTAAAGCTTTCTTGCTATACTATAAGGTTTTCAGAGTCACCAATCTATCCGAATCGGCAGTCTGACCTTTTTATAGGATTTTCCCTTGACACGCGCATTTGCCTTCCTGAACAAAAAGAACTTTCCTCAAATCGGCGTGGAATGGGACGGGGTGCGCTATAATTTTTCGAGGGCGTGGGATATTTTCAAGCAGATCAAGCTCGACCGCACCGCGCCGGCTTTGCCTTTCCTGCAATTGATGGTGGAGCTGGATCTTTTTCACGCCGAGACGTTCGACGAGGTGTTCACGACGCTGAAAGATTTTCGTCCGCTCGACGATTTGAAATTGAAACAGGATTTTCGCCTGCAAGTGCCCATCAGCCGGCCGCAAAAAATTTTGTGCATCGGCCGCAATTACGCCGAGCACGCGAAAGAATTAGGCAATAAACCATCGAGTGGCGAGCCGGTATTTTTTGCAAAATCGGTTTCGTCCATGATCGCCCACGAAGACCAAGTGCGCTTGCCGCGCGAATTTGGCCGGGTCGATCACGAGGTGGAGCTGGCGCTGGTAATCGGCAAAACCGCGTCCAATATTGCCGCCCAATATGCGCACGAGTTCATCGCCGGCTACACGATTTTGAATGACGTCACGGCGCGCGAGCTGCAGAAGAAAGACGCCGGCGCCAACCTGCCGTGGTTTCGCGCCAAAAGCTTCGATACGTTTTGTCCCCTCGGCCCCTACCTCATTCCAGCGGCGAACGTACCCAATCCGCAAGCGCTCAATCTCCAATTGACCGTCAACGATCAAGTGCGGCAAAAAGGCTCGACGGCGGACATGATTTTTCCGGTGACCGAGCTGGTCAGTTATCTTTCGCGTTTTTGCACATTGCAGCCGGGAGATATCGTCGCCACGGGCACACCATCCGGTGTCGGGCCGATTCAGCCGGGCGATGTGATGGTGGCCAGCATTGAAGGTTTTGGAGATTTGGCGAATCCGGTGGCGTGAGGAATGAAGATAGATTTTGCGGGAAAGTAAGGGAAAATTTTTGTCTGGTAAATCAGGCTCTATTATATCGTTTCAGTAAAACATCGCCATTGCGAGCCCCGCTCACTGCGGGGGTAAACTCCGCGAAGCGATCTCTTTGTAATCAACGGATTGCTTCGTCGCTTCGCTCCTCGCAATGGCGGTTTTTATGGAAATGCTTTTATGAAACGATGTACTAGTCAATTCAACAAGCTTCCGAAATCGAGACGAGTGTCAGAAAAATAAACTCCGTTTCACTGAAAATCAACGTTGTATCTCACCTAACCCAAAGGAGGAACGTTTCATGTTAAAGGAGAAAATGGCAAGTGGCCCCGATCTTTCATTTAAAAGTTTTTTCAAAGGAAAATTCGGGCATGTTGCAGTTTGCTTGCTGGGCGCGGTTTTGTTTTTTGCGGCAACAAGCTGGGCGCAGACCAGCATCAAAAACAAGCCGCGCGTGGTGCCGGGCGAGTTCATCGTCAAATATAAAGCCGGCGTAACCGCCAGCACGCAAGAATCCTACGTACGAGACGCCAACTTCACCATTCTCGGGCGTGTGCCGGCACTCGGCATTCTACATTGCAAGACCTCCGCCATAACGACCCAAGCGGTTACCACCGCCGTTCAAGCTCTCAAGGCGGATCCCAATGTCGAATACGCCGAGCCTAACTATTACATCTACGCGCTGGAAACGAGTCCGGCAAAGACTTCGCCGCGCGCTACGCCGCGGGTGACTCCGAACGATCCGCGTTTTAGCGAGCTGTGGAACATGAACAACGGCAACGACGCGGACATCGATGCGCCGGAAGCTTGGAACACGCAGACCGGCAGCAGCAACGTCATCGTTGGCGTGATCGACACCGGCATCGATTACGATCACGAAGATCTCAAAGACAACATTTGGATCAACCCCGGTGAGAGCGGCGGCGGCAAAGAGAGCAACGGCGTCGATGACGACAACAACGACTACAAGGATGATTTTCGCGGCTGGAATTTTCTCTCCAACAGCAAAGATCCTTACGACGACAACGATCACGGCACGCATTGCGCCGGCATTGTTGGCGCAAGCGGCAACAACGGCAAAGGCGTGGTTGGGGTGAACTGGCGCGTGAAATTGATGGCGCTCAAGTTTCTCGGCAGCGACGGTTCCGGCACTTCGGAAGCCGCGGCCGAGGCGATCATTTACGCCACAAATATGGGTGCGAAAGTGCTCAGCAACAGTTGGGGCGGCGGCGAAAATTCCCAAACCTTGCGGGAGGCGATTCAGTACGCCAGTGACCGCGGCGTGTTGTTCATCGCGGCGGCGGGCAATGAATCATCGAATACCGATGCCACGGCGAATTATCCTTCCAATTATGACGTGCCCAACGTCGTCTCCGTGGCCAGCTCGGATCGCAATGACGCCCTCTCCAGTTTTTCCAATTATGGCCGGCGCACGGTCGATCTCGCCGCGCCCGGATCGAGCATTCTCAGCGCGCGGCCGTTGAGCCGCTATCAATCTCTCAGCGGCACCAGCATGGCGACCCCGCACGTTGCCGGCGCCGCGGCGCTGATTTGGGCGCAATATCCCTCGCTCAACATGCATCAAGTTCTCGTGCGCCTGCTCGGCTCGACGGATCGCAAGAACGCTTTCGTCGGCAGAATGGTGACCGGCGGCCGTTTGAATATTGCGAACGCTTTTTCCAGCAACCCTCTTATCGCGCTGACCACGGATTTTGGCAATACGGCCAACACCGCCGGTCCATACACGATCAACACCTCGGCAGTGGATGATGGCGCCATTACGAGCGTCAAATTGGTGTATTCGCTCAACGGCGCCGCAGGTGATTCGTTGGCCATGACGAGCACCGGCAACAATTCCTACACCGCTGGCATTCCCGGCCAGGCGCTCAATACGGCGATCGGCTACATGGTTATTGCCACTGATGACGCCGGCAATCGCACCGCCAGCCCAACTTACACGTTCACGATCACGACGCAGTCGGATGAACCGGGAGGAGGCGGCTGCTGCGGCCAAGCTGCCCTGTCGTTCGATGGACTGGATCCCTCGATACGCTATGCCGTCGAGGTTCCAGTGAACATCGCGATTTTCCTGATTCCGCTCATGTTATTGCGCCGGCGGAAGAAGTAAGCAACGGCAGGTTTGTTTAATGCAGAAACCGGACAAGCCGCAATCCGCAAGGCTTGCTCCAACAAATGAATTAAGACCAACGGATAAAAAAGCTGCATTTTTATCCGTTGGTCGTTTTTTCAGTGGTTGGCAATTGTTTGTAAATTTTTTTGTTTGCGGCTTGTTCGCTTTGTGATTGTTTGCAAAATAAGAATTGCCCATGAGTCAGGGTCTCACCGACAGCCGGCTTGCCAATTTGGGGGCGAATGCCATTCACCAAACGTTTCACGCCTATCAAAACCGCTTTGCGGCCATTACCCGCCGGGCCAAATCCCGCTTTGAGAATCGGGATTGGAGCGGCGTGGCGAGCGACGCCGCTGAACGGCTGGATATCTACGGCAAAGTGGTCGAGCAGATTTTGGCGGATATTCGCCAATTGTTGGATCAGCGCGTGTACGACAAGCTGATTTGGGCGAGCATGAAAGCGGTTTACTCCGGCTTGATCGCCACGCGCGATAATTGGGAGTTGGCAGAAACATTTTTCAACTCGGTCACACGCCGCATTTTTTCCACCGTCGGTGTTGACCCGCAGATCGAATTTGTTGACACCGATTTTGAAACTCCTCCCACGCCGGCGAAAGCTCCGGTGTATCGCACCTACGCGCGCGCCGCTTCGACGGCGGCGTTGATCGAAACGATTCTCACCGATTATCGTTTTCAAGTGCCTTATCAAGACCTGCCGCGCGACGCCCAACTGGCAGCAACCGAAATTGAAACCCGCTTGCGAGCCATCGGCGCCATGCGATTCGTTGATCGCATCGAAATGGTCAAAACGGTTTTCTATCGCGGCCAGGGCGCGTATCTGGCCGGGCAAATTTTCAGCGACGTGCATCAAGTTCCGCTCGTGCTGGCGTTGCTGAACACGCCGCACGGCCTCGTGGTGGATGCGGTGCTGCTGCACGAAGACGACGCCAGCATTTTGTTCAGCTTCACGCGCTCGTATTTCCACGTTGAAGTGGAAAGGCCGTATGACTTGGTGCATTTTCTCAAGTCCATGATGCCCCGCAAACGCCTTGCCGAGCTTTATATTGCGATTGGATACAACAAGCAGGGCAAAACCGAGCTATATCGGGATTTGTTGCACCACTTGGCCGCTTCCGGCGATCAATTCGAAATTGCGCGTGGCGCGCGCGGCATGGTGATGACGGTGTTTTCGATGCCGGCTTACGACGTGGTGTTCAAAATTATTAAAGATGAATTTCCCCAGCCGAAAGAGACGACGCGCGCAGCGGTGATGGCGAAGTATCGTTTGGTGTTCAAGCACGATCGCGCCGGACGGTTGGTGGATGCGCAGGAATTCGAACATTGGCAATTCGAGCGCCGGCGCTTTTCTGAGGCCTTGCTCGACGAGCTGCAGAGCAATGCCGCCGCAACGGTCGTGATTGATGAAAACCACGTGCTCATCAAGCATTTGTATGTCGAGCGGCAAGTGACGCCGCTGAACATTTTTTTGCACGAAGCCGACGAAACCACCGCACGAGCCGCGGTGGTGGATTATGGGAACGCCATCAAAGACCTGGCGGCGAGCGACATTTTTCCGGGCGATTTGTTGCTCAAAAACTTCGGCGTAACGCGCCACGGCCGGGTGGTCTTTTATGATTACGACGAGCTGTGCTTGCTGTCCGATTGCCATTTCCGCGCGCTGCCGCCATCGCGAACTTACGAAGAGGAAATCTCGGCCGAGCCGTGGTTTAGCGTGCGCGAGAATGACATCTTTCCCGAAGAGTTCGAGCGCTTTCTCGGCTTGCAAGGAATTTTGCGGGAAGTTTTTCTCGAACACCACGCCGATTTATTTGATCCGCATTTTTGGCAACAGCACCAGACGCGTCTCAATGCCGGCGAAGCGATTCATATTTTTCCGTATGACCGGAGCAAGCGGCTGGTGAAAAAGTAGCAGGTGGCAGTGGCAGTGGCAGGCAACACCTTATGAATATCTGAGTGCTACTGCTTCTGCAACTGCCGCTCAAAAACAAGGAGGGTTAAAATGAACGAAATGATTTCAAAAAATTACGCGACGCTTCTTGGCGACATCAAGCAGCGGATTCGCTCCGCCCAATACGAGGCGCTCAAAGCGGTCAACAAAGAGCTGATCTCGCTTTATTGGGACATTGGGCGGATGATTGTCGAACGACAACAAGGAGATACCTGGGGTAAGTCGGTAGTGGAGCAACTGGCGAAGGATTTGCAGACGGAGTTTCCTGGCATGAGCGGCTTTTCAAGCTCTAATCTATGGCGCATGAAGCTTTTTTATGAGACTTACGCTATCAACGAAAAACTCGCACCAATGGTGCGAGAAATTAGCTGGTCTAAAAATGTGGTTGTTATGGAAAAATGTCAGGACGCTCTTGAACGTGAATTTTACATCCGCATGACCAGAAAATTCGGCTGGTCAAAGAACGTCTTGATTCACCAGATCGAAAACCAAAGTTACGAAAAGACGCTTCTCAACCAAACCAATTTCGATCAAACCCTCTCGGAACCCATTCGCCATCAAGCCAAGCTCGCCGTTAAAGATGAATACACTTTCGATTTTCTCGAACTGGCCGATGAGTACAGTGAACGTAAATTACAGCAAGCCCTGCTTGCAAAAATAGAGCACTTTTTGCGTGAAATGGGCGGCGTGTTTGCTTTTGTCGGCAGCCATTTCCGCGCGCAACGCCGCCTACCGTGCAGTGAATGTGGCCATGGTGCAGGCTTATTGGCACATCGGCCGGATCATTGTCGAAGAAGAGCAAAAGGGGCAACAACGTGCTGGCTATGGCCAAGCTTTGATTGAGGAACTGGCGCAACGCTTGACAAAAAATTATGGCACGGGCTTTACGCAAACTAACTTGTGGTATATGCGGCAGTTTTATCTATCCTTCCCAATTCTCCACGCACTGCGTGGAGAATTGAGCTGGACACATTACCGCTTATTGCTCAAAGTGGAAAAAGATGAGGCTCGTAACTTTTATATGCTCGAAACGCTCAACAACAATTGGAGCACCCGAGAGCTTGAAAAGAACAAGCAAGTCTTTGCTTCAAAATATAGGCTTTATTTGCCAACCGAACAAGAGCTGCAGCGCGAGCTCCGCGAGGGAAGAGCCAAAATTGAACTGGAAAGAAAGCTGCTCGCAAAGAGAGAATAACGACGCGTGAAAACGAAATACGCAGATGGTCTTAGAAATTGATTCTTTTACTTATAAACTAAAGAAAGGAATTGAAACGATGGCAAAGCCACATATTTACAAAATCTCATTGCCGGCATACAAGCTTTTGGTCCGGATAATCTGCCTTGTTTTTCTCTTTTTCGTGTTGATCGAAAAAATCGCCGTTGCCCAACCGGTGCAGGGCAAAGCGCTCAAGCTGGCCATCCAGGCGGCAACGCAGAGTGTCCGCGCCGGCGAAGAATTCGAGATCGAAGTTGCGCTCCGTGATGCCAACGATCAAGCCGTGCCGGCTACCAAGGACATGCTTGTGGAAATCAACGCACGCACCGCTTCTGACAGTGTGGTGATGACGGCGACGGTCACCATCAAAGCCGGAAGCGGCTCGGAAAAACTGCGCGCGTCTTTGCCGGAGACCGGCCTCATTTATGTTTGGGCCAAGCACGATGAGCTGCTGAGCGGCGGCATCGATTTCCTCGTCAAAAAACCAATCGCCAAACCCGACTCGCTACTGTCCCGCGGAGCAATGCCAAGCCCGGCTCCGGAAATGCCGCGGGCGCCCTCGTCGACCTTGACGCTACCACGCCCCATTCTCACTCTGCGCTACAGCCCCCAACGCCGCTTCCTTGCGGACGGGAAAGATTACGCCCTCATTCAGGCGTTCCTGCTCAATGCCGACGAAATTTCCCAAACGGAAATTCGTCTCCGTCTCTTTAACAGCGCCGGGGAGATGACGCCGCAGCCGTTGTTAATTCAACCAGGCACAGATGTCGGGGCGACGACTTTAACCTCGAACCGGATCGAAACCGTCAAGGTGGAGTTCTTGAGCGCCATGCCGACGACGGACCTGCAAGGCCAAAAAGAATTCAACATCTCTTTCGCGCCGCCCATTACGCAACTCGAGCTGAAGGCAAGCCCGCCGGTCATTACGCTCGTGGAAAAAGCCGAGCTGCTCGTGCGGCTTTTGGATAAAGACAACAACCCCGTTGCGACCGATGTGCCGCGGTTGATCTCTCTGGCCATCGATACGGGCTGCGGTGAAATCGAATCAAAAGAGCTCACCATCGCGCCCGGGAAGTTTGAAGCCCGCACCACCTTTCTGCCGACTTGGCGAGGCCAAATTGTGATCTCTGCTTCCACACCGAATCTGCCGATCGCGGCTTCTCCACTCACGGTCACGCTGCCGCTCCTGACTTTGGTTCTTACTGCCATCGGTGGACTCGCCGGTGGGTCGATCGCATTCTGGATCGGCAAAGATTCGAAATGGTGGCGCATCGCCATCGGACTCATCACCGGCTTCGTGCTCTATTGGGCTTTCGTTTTTGGCGTGCTCACGGTTCTCCCTCGCGCCGCGGTTTTGAATCCGTTGAGCGCGTTCGTTTTGTCCACTCTCGGCGGCTGGTTGGGAACTGAAGTTTTTGCACAAATTCTCAAGCGTTTCGGGCTGGCGGCTTTGCGGTAGGCAACCCCCAAGGTGATGAGCTATTGTATAACTTCGCAAAAATTATCCCTGCCCTGCGGCAGGGCAGGCACGAGCACGAAGATTTTGTAGCGCAAGCTTCCAGCTTGCCTTCGTTTGCAGTCTGGCAGACTGTGTTACGGAAGTCTGGCGCGCCTTGGCAATATTTGAAAGGCGCGCCGGCTCAATGCAATAGTTGTTGTCAATCTTATTTTTGCAAAATCATCTTGCGCGTCATGACATACGCGCCCGTTTCCATCCGGTAGAAATAAACACCCGAGGCCAAATTACGACCATCGAAATGAGCCTGATGAGATCCAGCGGCCATTTCACCATCAAAGAGGGTTTGCACCATTTCGCCGCGCAGGGTATAAACCGCCAGCTTGACGCTGCCGGCGTGTGGCGTGTCAAAGTGAATCGTAGTGCCGGGATTGAATGGATTCGGCGAATTGGGCCACAAGTGAAATGCGGTTGGCAACGACGGCTCGCGCGAGGCCACGCCGGTGGGCAACTCGACGCGAACCGCAACGGTGTCTTGCGCGCCGGCTTTGGTGTCGCTGACGTTGATGAAAAGCTGCACCCGGCCATGAAACTGCGGCGCTGTCAAAACCAGCACGCCAGTGGTGTGGTCGAAGCTCTTCAGTAGTGAAGGGTTGCTCATCGAGAAGGTGTAAGTCAACTGGCGATCCGGCGTTTCAACGTCCTCGACATAGTCCCAAAGTTCGAGCTGGGCGGAACCGTCTTTTTTGAAGATCAACGAATCAGGAAGTCCCGAGATCTTTGGCGTATCGTTGACGGAGTTGACCGTTAGCATCAGCGCCGTGGTGTCGGCAAACTTGCCGGGATCGGTGACGATCAGTTGCAGGGTGTCTTTGCCAAACCAGTTGGGTGGAGCCGAAAAGAGAAAGTCGTTACCTTGCTTGACGGCACTGACTTTTCTGCCCGCAACCGCCGCAAAGGCGAGGGTGCTATCGGTATGGTCATTGTCGGCAACGAACGGATACCAGTTGCGAACGGGATGGAGCAAGGATTTGTCTTCCTCGAAAGTCAACCCTGGTAAGGCAGAAATAACTGGCGGATCGTTCACAAAGATGACTGTGACGTTTATGGTGTCACGCGCGCTGGCCTTGCCGTCGCCGATATTGACGAAAAGTTTGGCGCGGCCATGAAACTGCGGCGCGGTCAAGGTGAGCATGCCCCGCAATGCGGGGTTGAAATTCAGCCGCAACGAGGCGTCGTTGGCCGAGAATCCGTAATTCAGCAGTGAATCCGGCGTTTCGACGTCTTCGACAAAGTCCCAGATTTTGAGTTGCGCGGCGGCGCCTTTTTTGAAGGATAATGAATCGGGCAGTCCGCTGATCTTTGGCGCGTCGTTGACCGAATTGACCGTGACCAACAGCGCCGTGGTGTCGGCGAGCTTGCCGGGGTCTTTGACAATTAATTGCAGCGTATCTTTGCCAAACCAGTTGACCGGCGCCGAGAAGCGAAAGTTGTCGGCTTGCCGAGCGGCTTTCACATTTTTGCCTGCTTGGACAGCAAAAGTGAGATTGCTATCAGCATGATCTTTGTCGGTCACGAATGGGTACCAATTGCGAATGGGGTGGAGCAAAGACTTGTCTTCGTCGAAGCGTAATTCCGGCACGGCCGCAAATATGGGCGGACCATTCACCGGCTTGATGATAACTTGAATGGTATCGGAAGCGGAGGCGCCGCAGGCATCCGTGACGGTAAAGACGACGGTGTGAATGCCACTCGTATCGTTGGCTGAGTTGAAAGTGGCATAAACATAGCGGCCAACGGGGCCCATAATCACTTTTTGAAGTTTAATTTGCAAATCATTGGAATTGGCGCCGGCTTGCTGATTAATAACCGTGGCGCTGAAGTTAAGGCCGCCGCGAAGATCATGCTCGGTGTCGGTGACATATTGATACAATTCGATCTGCGTTGAACGATCTTCGCGAAACGTCACATCCGGCACGCTGGACCAAGCCGGCGCGTGCGGGCTTGGCGATGCCGGCTCGTGCCAAATGGCAAAAAGCTGGGAAGGCTTGCCGCCGGCTTTGTTGAATTTTCCTCCGAGGTAGACATCGTTTCCACGAGTCAGTATACTGTAAACAGAACCATTAATGCTACCACTAACGCTGCCACCTTCAGCATGCCGATCATCACTCACACGCGACCAACAGCTTTTGGCAGGATTCCACTTGGAGAAAGAGCCGATTAGCATCTCACCAGAATAGTTGAATGATACGACACTGCCGGCATATACCACGCGTCCATCCGAAGCCAGAGTTGATACGCCGCCACTAACGCCAGCGCCCAAAGCGGACCAAACTTTATTAACGGTATTCCATTTGGCGATACCGCTTGCGTTATTTCTACCGGCTTTGGTAAAGTCACCTCCGACATAAAGATCATCGCCGCAAATTGTTAGGGCAAGGACTTGCTCATTGACGCCGCTACCTAAAGCCGACCATTCATGGCCATTCCATTTCGCAATGTTATTCGCCGGCACACCTCCGGCGGAGCTAAGGTAACCGCCGACATACACTTCACCATTTTTGACCACGATGGCATACACCTCACCATTGACCCCATTTCCTAATGATGTCCAGGTTTTGGTGCTAATATTCCATCGCGCTATATTAGTTGCGCTCAACCCACCGGCAGCAGTAAAACTTCCTCCAACATACAAATTGTTTTCATAAACAGCCAATGCATAAACACGATGATAGTATCCGTCAACTTGATGATTGATGCCGTTAAATCCATCAGTTTCCATGGCTGACCAACTTTGTGTAATGCGATTATACGTAGCAACGCGGTTTGCTTGGATGCTGTCTATTTTCGTAAAACCCCCACCCACATAGATATCATTGCCCACCGTTGCAAATGCATAAACTGGACCAATCCCGCTGCCAAATGATGACCAGCCCTTGCCATTCCACTTTATTATATTCCCTTCAAGAAGAAGACCGCTTGCATATATATCACCATTATCAGTAACTGCAATCGCCTGAATGAAGCTATCACTATCGTAATCCCATTTAGAAGCTGGGTTAGCGCTGAACCGGTCATCCCAATAGCCTATATTTTGAGCAGAAGCGGTTTGAGTGAGTACAGCCAATAAAATCATGAACAAGCGTTTCTGCGCCTGCAAAAGTTTTGTCAATTGTGTTATACTTTTCATCGTGAATGCTCCCATTGAGGTCGAAATGCTTTGCCAATATAAAAGAGATACCCATCATTAAATATTGAGCTCTTACTCCCGTTCTGCTTGAGAATAATGAGCAGGATTCTTTAATATAAATATACCAATTATCGAAGGATTCAGCGGAAAAGCCAGAAGGCGTGCGTTTGCACGACGCCGAGATGGCCGCCGGCTACAAATTTTTGAATTGGGATGGCCGCAACGCCGCCGGAAATGTGGTCAGCAGCGGAATCTATATCGTGAAGGTGGTGTTTGAAGGCGCCTCCGGCTTGCGGAAAGAATCCACACGCTGGGTGATTTTATTGAAGTGATTTCATTTTAAAACCGCCAGCGGGAAAATAAAACGCCGCTTGCCCAATTTATCGAACAAGCGGCGTTTTGGTTATAAAAAGCAAAAAGATTAAAGCGTAAATTTTACTTACGCTTTACGAATTGCTCTTCACGCTTTTACTTAGATAGAATCAGCCGCTTGGCGGTTGAAACGTTGCCGGCGGTCAATCTGTAAATATAAATTCCGCTTGGCAAGCGGGCGCCATTGGCGTCGCGGCCGTTCCAAGTGAAAACGTGGCGGCCGGGTTGAACCTGGCCGGTGAAAAGCGTGCGAATTTTCTGGCCGACCGAATTGTAAAGCTCGACCACAACCCAGCCGGATTTTTCGACCGCAAAAGCGATTTGCGTCGCGGTGACACCGTTAGCGAAGGGATTGGGGTAGTTTTGCTCCAAGGTGAAGCTTTCCGGCTGGATTTGGTGGCGCGACGCCTCGACGCCGGTAACACTGGCATTGGCGTGCGTCCAATCCGTCCAGCCGACGTTTTTACCCGGGGCCGAGGGAGTCGGGGCCGGGAACTTGGTGCGATAATAATGATTGACGAGATACGGTTGCCAGCTATCGTCGCCGGTTGCCGCAAACTTGGCTTGATCGTGCAGCCATTCGTAGGCGCGCAGCAATGCTTTGTCTTGCCAATTCCAAACGTCGTAACCAAGACGGTGCAACATGACGGCTTGAACCAGCGCGCCCTGCAGCGCCTCAAAAACGTAGTTCTCTTGCGGTGGCGGCCAGGAAAAACTGCCGCTGCGCCGTTGATCGTCCGGCAGCACGCCATCGATGGAATAGCCGTTCTTCGCGGCGCCCTTGGGATTGATGCCCACCGGTTTGGTTGGATCCGCCTGCCAATAAAGATCACCATATTGAAAACCGGCATACGAGGCACGATCGCCGAGCCAGCCTTTAAAAACTTGAACGCAGCGCGCGATCTCTGTTTGGTCGCCAAGATAAATCGCCACGGCTAAACGGCTCGCGCCGGCGTGCGTTCCCCAATTGTTCGGCCGCAGCTCGTGGGTCGATCGCAACGTGCTGCCATCAAGCGTTTCGGCCAGCGTTGTGCGCAGCCAAGCGCGGAAGCTTTGCTCCTCGCCCGGCGGCAGACCGACGAGATCGGCCGCGATAACGTAAGCCGCCAGCTCTCTTCCTAAAGCCAGGGTGCGGCCGCCCTTCTCTGTTCCTATCGCCGCCATGCAGGCCGTGATCACCTCGGTGCGATAACGTGCATCTTTCGTGCGGGCAAAGACCAACGCCTTGGCCATGATCTGCACGTTCACCGGGTCATCCTGATTCGACAGCTTCGGCGTGCCGGCCGGCTTATCCGCTTCGGTTTTCAGTTTCTGCCATGCCGTACCCGAAGTCGGCAATGCTGCAATCTCCGTGGCGTTAATCCAAATGCCCGGTATGGCGCTCGTCGAATTATAGTCGTTGGATTCCGCCTCTAAGCGTGCTCCAGCCGCGACTGCGCTCGCCTCCGAATCGCCGTGTCCCCGGCCAGCCATCACCGTAGCCAAGTTGAGTGCCCGTCCCTGAGTGTTGAGCCATATCAACAGCATTCCCAAAGCCAAGGTGAACCGATAGCGCTTACAATCCATGTCTTAAATCCTTTCTAATTGAATTTTGAACGTCCTGTAATGTAAATGCGGCGACATCGTCGCGAGGAGAGCGCGTGCGGATCATGAATGAAACACGCTCACGGGGCGTGCCATTCGTCCCGCGAAAAATGAGAAAGAGCTTGAAGATTCACAACCTTTTCAATTCTTATGCCAGCTTGTTGTCAAAAAAGCCAACGCAGCCATTTACAGAAAATCGCCGCACGGTAGCAGCTTTTTTCATCTCAATAGCTTGGCGTCAAAAGTTTGGCGGAGTTTTCGGGCGAGAAAAAAGTTTTTTCCGGAAAGATGGCGAGGATGATCGCTGCTCAAATTTGGGCATCGAATTACATCAAAGTAAGACAGAGAAAATTTTGAAATCAATTTGTCATCGAAACACCGTTAGGGCTGCCACCTGAAATTGTGAGAGGCTCACTATATGCTCAAAATAAAAAGTATCACGGTGAAACAAGACAAGTATCACGCTGATACAAAAAAGAAGCAGATACGGCTTTTTTGTCGCAAATATTAAAACTATTGCGATAACAAATAGACAAACAAACGGGACGTCATGATGCGATTGAAAAACTTTTAGTTGCTGTTAATTAACAAATAAATCGACATTTTGATAATTAAAAAAAGTGGGGATTGCTGGTTTTATAAACTGTGGAACGCAAGTTGCTAATACTTGTGGTGGCTTGAGAATAGGAGTATGGCCAATCAACCTGTTCTTATTCACGCGAGGATTGAATCAGCAACAGCCCGATTAACCGGGCTACCGTTGCGAATAAGTTAGTGAATAATTCAGGTTAGGTGTTGCCAAAAAAGTTAAGCAGGTGTGATGAACTAAATTGCGCCTCGGTGCGTTCAGGCCTTGGTTTCGCGAGCCTGATAAAACACGAAATGGCAAAATTATTTTATCGCTCCTCCTTAGCAAACGGGAGGCTGAATGACTTCTTTGCGCTTGCATCTCGCCCAATAAGATTGTGAGGAAGGACCCCTTGATCACCTCCTCCTTCCCTCTCCGAATGCTAGATCAACACCAATAACAAACGAAGAGACTTTTGTCTCTCGGTATAGCCCGGGACATGGGATAGGTCTATCCATTCGCGCCTACTAACGCGGATGGCGGGGAATCTTTTTGCCTTAAAAAGGATTCTTTCCGAAAAGGCCTTGCACTGCTATGGCGATCCCGATGCCGGGTTCACTGGACTTGTCTGCTCTGTCTGCAATCATGGCCATCTGCGAAAAACGGTTATTTCAAATACGTGCGCCAAAGCATTTTTTGCGGGCATTATGGCCGGCGTTGGCGATGTTGCACGTTTTCATTTTTGCATGTTCGGGAACGCGCTCGGCAAAAATGCTCGCCGTCGATGACACCCGCGCGCGGCAAAACCCTCGCAAAGCCGGCGGAGTCAGCCTTGCGACGGGGGCCAAAGCGCGGCTGCCGGAATATCGCATCGGCATCCTCGACGAATTGGAAATCCGTTTTTATTATCACGAGCGTTTCAATGAAACCGTGACCGTTCGTCCGGATGGGCGCATTGCGCTGCAGCTCGTCGGTGATATCGAGGTCGCGGGCATGACGCCGGCGGAATTGGATCGCGTCATCACCGCGGCTTATGCCGATATTGTCGAATCACCCGAGGTGACAGTTATCGTGCGAAGTTTTGCCGGCCTGACGATTTATGTTCTCGGCGAAGTTGGCAAGCCGGGGTTGTTTGAAATGAAACCCAATATGACCGTTCTGCAGGCTTTAGCCGCTGCCGGTGGGCCGATCAAGGGCGCCAAATTGAACAGCGTTATCGTGCTGCGCAAAGACGAAGCTGATGAGTTGAAAGCATTTCGCCTTGATTTCAGCCCGACCCTGATCAAGCATGGCGTGGCTCACGATCAGCGGCTATTGCCGCAGGACATCGTTTACGTTCCCAAAACTTTCATCGCCGATGTGAATGCTTTTCTGTCGCAAATTTATGACGGGCTGTTTCCGCCGTTCGATATTTATCTTCGCGCTTTGCGCGAGTACAACAAAAACCGCTAGCTTTTTTTAAAATTGCCGGTTCTGCAAGCGATTGCAGGATCATTCAAAACTTGCGAATAAAAAAATCATGTCTGGAGAAATTCAACTGAGCGCTGCGAATGTGCCGGCGTCGCCAAAGCGCAACCTCGTGCTGAGAGACGTGGTGCTGATTTTTTATCGTCGCAAGTGGCAAATGGCGGCGTGGTTCGTTGTGGTCTTCGGCGCCGTCGCCCTTGCCACTTTTTCGACGCCGGCGGCTTATGTGTCGCAAGCGAAGCTATTGCTCACCATCGAGCGCACCAACGCCATCTTTTCTCCCAACGAAGAGGGCAACAGCTTTATCAAGCCGCAGCTCTCGGAAGAAACGCTCAATTCCGAGATCGAGATTTTAAAGAGCGCCTCGCTGCTGAAGAAAGTGGCGCGCAGCATCGGACTGGATCGGTTGATCGCTGCGGCGGATGATTCCAACGCTGATGAGGAACAACGTGAGCTTGTCGCGGCTAGCTCGCTGGCGCGGAATCTGGAAGTCAAGGCGATTCGCGGCTCGAATATCATTCTGGTCCGCTTTGAATCCACGGACCGCAAACAGGCGGCGCAAGTCGTCAATGAGCTGTGCCGCCTTTATGTCGATCGCTATTTGGACATGCACGAGAGCAGCGGTCTCTATGTTTTTTTTCAAAAACAAGCCGAGGCGCTGCGCGATACGTTGCAGCAAGCGGCCGCGGTGTTGCGGCAGTTTGAGGCCGAGAACGGCTTGGTGGCGCCGCAAAAGCAGCGCGAGTTGGCGCTGCAGCAATTGGCTGATTATGAAACGCAACTGCACGCGATTCACGCCGGCGCCCGGGAAGCGAGCGATCAAATTGAATTTATCGAGCGCCAACTTGCGGCCGAGCCGGAAAGGATTCGATCGCAGACCCGCCATGTCTACAACTCGCTTCTCGGCGCGCTGAAGCAAGAGCTGGATTCATTGCGAGTCCGGTATAAGGCTTCGATTCCGGGCGCGGCAGAATCTCCCGACCGCCAAAGCCCGGAGGGGCGCAATATGAGAGCGCGCCTCGCCCAGCTTGAAGAGACGATTCATCACGAGACGATTGCCCCGTCGCAGGAGATTTCCGCGAATATCAATCGCTCCATGATGGCTTTATCCGGCGAGCTGTCGCGGCTGCGCAGCAAGTTGATCGGGTATCGCGCCCAGGAAAAAGAGCTGGTCGCCGCCATCAGCCGGCTCGCGGCCCGTCTGCAAGCGGCCGAGCGCGCCAATTTCACTTACGAAGCGCTGCAAAGCCAGTGGCAGTTGCACCAGAACAATTATTTGCTCTATGCGAAAAAGCGCGAAGAAGCGCGCATTTCGCAAGCGCTCGATCACGAAAAAATTGCCAACGTCAGCATCATCGACCCCGCGAGCGTTCCGCTTGCATCGGTGCGCCCGAACCGGAAGCTGAATTTAGTGATGGGAGGCATTCTGGCGCTGTTGGTCAGTTTCGGATTGACTTTTGGGCTGAGCTATTTCGACAATTCGATTCGCACCAGCCGCGACATCGAGCGCCAACTCAACATTCCCGTTATCGTGACGATTCCGGAGGGGCATTGGCGACCGAAACTCACGGAAGGCCGGGGCTGGGTTTCGATTTCTCAAGAGCAATTATGAAATGGCAATTTTTGCGCGAGGAAAATATCGCCAACAGCTCGATCTCTTCCTTGATCGCGCCGAACCCGATGGCGCGTTTGGGATCACAACCTCAGCCGCCGGTGAACGGCAAGCCGATGAATGGCAGGTCGACAAATGGCAAGGCGATGAATGGCAGGTCGTTGAATGGCAAGCCGAAAAACGGCTATCCGGTCAATGGCGCCTCGACAGCAGGGAATTATTTTCAGCTTGGAAATGAAACCAGGCCGGCGTTGACGCCGGAGCAATTCAAGTTGCGGAATATGCTGTTGTTTGCCCGCGAACAAAAAGAGATTCGTTCCGTGCTGGTGACTGGCACGGACAAAGGGGTTGGGGTAACCTCAGTGGCGGCCGATCTTGCTCTGGGGCTAAGCTGGGACCACCGGCAAGAAGTTCTGCTGATTGAAGCCAATCTGCGCCGGCCGCGGCTGCGTGAGCTTTTCCGTCTCACGAGCGAAAATTACGGCTGGATTTTGGAGGACGGCGCCGAGTATCTCGACGTGGTGGTGACCGGCATGCCGAATCTGGTGGTCATACCGGCCGGCGGTGTCTCCACGGCAACGACGTTTGACGCCGGGCGTCTGGCTGAAACCATGCCGGCGTTGCGCGAGATGTATGATTTCATCATCATCGACGCGCCGCCGGTTAAGATGAATCCGGAGTTTTTGGTGCTGAGCGCGCATTTCGACGGCGTCATTTTGGTGGCTGAGGCGGAGCGCACACGCCTGCCGGCCTTGCAAGAAGCGGCCACCGCACTCGACCGCGCCGAAGCCAACGTGCTCGGCGTGGTGCTGAACCGCGAAAAGACGTGCCTGCCGGCGGCCATCGAAAATTGGCTGTAGCCTTTCGCTAAAAATATAACATTTGTAGTTTAGCGAAGAATGACTTTGGTGTTAAAAATTTATAAAGTTCGACAAATGAATGAAGAAGTCAAACCGGCCCACCGAGGTAAACGTTTTTAGAATCAACTTCAGCGGAATGGGCGAAAAGAGTTCACGTTTTTCACAGAGGGAAACCATGAGCATCATCACGAATTTGCAGCGGAAAATGGGGCCGCTCTGCATGGGCGGCGTTTGGCTCGACGATCCACTACCTTGGTCCTGGCTTTTCGTTTCGCTTTTTGCCGGCCTCATATTCTTGGGTTGGCTGCTGACTTGGCGAAAACGCAAAACGGCTTTGGCGCTCATGAGCGGCATGGGTGCGCGCGAGCAAGGCGAGATCGCCTCATACCGCCGCTCGCTGCCACAGTTGAGATTCGCGCTCAGCCGCGCGCGGCGATACCAGCACCCCATCACCCTGGCCGTCATGAGCCTGGGACGCGAGCAATTGGTGCAATCCATGCGGGATTTGGCCGGTGGCTGGACGCATGCGAATATCGCTTCGCATTTTTATTTCTCGTTCATCGGTTCGTTGTTGCAGGACAATTTGCGAGAGAGCGACATCGTGACGTATGATGCTGCCGCCGACCAATATGTTATTTTGTTGACGGAGACCCCGGCTGCAGAAGCAAAACACGCCATACTGCGCTTGAACGGGCTGGTTTTCAAGCACGCGGCGGTTTACTTGCGCATAGGAATAGCGGAGTTCCCGCTCGACGGCTTGATCGTCGAAGATCTGGTCAATTGCGCGCAAGCCAAGTGCAACTGCCAATCAATCAGTGTGGATTGGCTTCCCATCGAAGTTGGCAATAATCTGGCGGCACCCGCTGCAAGAACGCCGGTACATAAGCCGAATGGCACCAACGGCGTTGCCAAAGGGTTGGCGTCGATGCTGTCCTAATGAGAACGGTTTTTAAATTAAAATTTTCCATGCTACGAAAACAGGCGGACAAGCTGTGCTGCAAATTTTTGAGGAGTCGAAACGATGCATAGAAACGGCACATTGAGCACGCCACTTCACACGATTAGGCTCGTTCCGGATTTTCAAACCACGGTGAAGCCTTGGTATCGGCAGGGCGCCAGAGCCGGCCAGGCGTGGCTGGCAGATGCCGCGTATCGCAGCATCAAACGCTCGATGGATTTGGCCATCGGCCTGATGGTTTTGCCGCCGGTGTTGCTCACGATCGGGCTGTGCGCCATCGCCGTAAAAATCGATTCTTCCGGGCCGGTCTTGTTCGCACAGATGCGCACGGGCAAAGGCGGGCGCCGCTTCAAAATGTACAAGCTGAGAACGATGGTTCGGAATGCGGAGGAAATGAAAACCCAGTTGGTCCATCTCAACACGCTTTCATATCCGGATTTCAAGATCGTCAACGATCCGCGCATCACTCGCATCGGCCGCTTTCTGCGCAAAACCAGCCTCGATGAACTGCCGCAGATTTTCAACGTGCTGCGAGGCGATATGAGCCTGGTTGGCCCGCGCCCGACTTCATTCAGCGCGACAAAATACAGCTTGTGGCACACCGCGCGGCTGGAAGCCAAGCCCGGAATCACCGGCTTGTGGCAAATTTCCGGGCGCAACGAGCTGGATTTCGACGATCGCCTGCGCCTCGATATCGCTTATCTTCGCCATCAATCCGTCTGGCTGGACATCAAGATTTTGTTTCGCACCATCGGCGCCGTGTTCAGCGGGCGAGGAGCGAATTAGCAAAATGCAAAAAGAAAAAAGCAAAAGGCAAAATGATTATTGAGTCAATCTTTTGGCTTTCGTTCGCCACGTTGATCTACGCTTACGCCGGATTTTCTCTGCTGGTGATCATCATCGGCCGATGGCGCCAACGGCGCGTTCGGCAAGCACCGATGACGCCGAGGATGAGCCTGATTATTCCGGTTTGGAACGAAGCCAACACCATCGCCAGCCGCCTTGACAATGCGCTCAGTTTGGATTATCCGGCCGAAGCGTTGGAGATCATCGTGGCGTCGGATGGCGCGGACGACGGCACCGAAGCGATCGTGGCGTCATACGCCGATCGCGGCGTGCGTTTGCTCTCGCTGCCGCGGCGGGGAAAGATCTATGCGCTCAAAGCTGCGGCGGCCCGTGCAACCGGCGAAATTTTTGTGTTCTCCGATGCCAATTCCATTTATGCGCCGGCGGCGTTGCGCATGCTCGCCCGCAATTTTGCCGATCCCGAAGTTGGCGGCGTTTGCGGCAATCAAATTTACCTGAAAACAAAAAGCGCCGATCATTGCAGCAAGGGCGAAACGCTTTATTGGTCTTACGACAAATGGCTCAAACGCCTGGAGAGTCTGACGGGCAGCATCGTCTCGGCGCACGGCGCGATTTATGCGATTCGACGCGAGCTTTATCGCCCGCCCACCAGCGCCGCGGTGACGGATGATTTTGCGATTTCAACCGCGGTGGTGGAGCAGGGTTATCGCCTCGTCTTTGAAAGCGAGGCCGTCGCCTACGAAGAGCCGGCGCCCGCGGCTAATCGTGAGTTTGCGCGCAAGGTTCGCATCATGAATCGCGGCCTGCGCGGCGTCATGCTTCGCAAGGCGCTGCTCAACCCCTGGCGCCACGGCTTTTACGCGGTGGAGTTGTTTTCGCACAAAGTTTTGCGTCGCCTGGTTCCGTTCTTTCTGCTGAGTCTTTATGTCAGTAGTGTTATCTTGAGTTCGAATGGCCGTTTTTATTTCACGGCAGCGCTTGGACAGACGTTTTTTTATGCTTTGGCCGGCGCCGGCTATCTGCTGCGGCGCCACCGTCTCGGACGGTTGAAAGGCTTTTATCTGCCGTTTTTTTACTGCCTGGCGAATGCGGCGGCGCTGCTCGCCGTCGTCAAGCTGATCGGCGGCAGGCGCATCGAGCTGTGGCAGCCGCAACGGCAAATGTTGCCGAATGTGCGGCATAAGATGACTCAATCACTGAGGAGTAACTTTTCATGAATCCATCAAATGTGCTGAAAGTCGACCTGACTCCAGGCCAAGTGACGTTGAGCTTTTTGCTGGCGTTTGCCCTCGCCTTCATCTGGGCAACGGTGTACCGCAAAACACACAGCGGCGTGGCGTATACGCGCTCGTTTTTTCTGACGTTGATGATGATTTCGCCGATTGTCACGATGGTGATGCTGGCCATCGGCAGCAACGTGGCGCTGTCGCTCGGTCTCGTCGGCGCGCTGTCGATCATTCGTTTCCGCACCGTCATCAAGGATGCAAAGGATATGACCTTTTTGTTTCTGGCCATCGGCATCGGCCTGTGTTGTGGCGCGAATGCCTGGATGGTGGCGGTAATCGGCACCGTGATCATTTCGCTGATTACGGTCGTGATGTCTAAGATCGGCCATGGCAACGTCGGATCCGCCGATTACATTCTGATTTTTCGCTCCGATCAAAAGGAGCCGTGGCGTGCGCTGTCGCCATCGGCGCAGGACATGATTTCGTGGAAGCAATTGCGCGGCGTGACCGATGTCGATTCCGGCGCTGAATTCGAATACACTTATAACGTGCGGTTGGCGTCCAAAGTCGCGCCGGAGCGTATCGTTGGCGAGTTCGGCAAAAACGGTGCGATGCATCAAGTGACGATGATCACGCCGGAGAATCATTTGGATCTGTAAATCGTACCCAGACTGCCAGTCTGGGCTTCTCAAAATTGAGAATTTTAAATTGTAAATTTTCAATTGAAAATTTAAAGCCAAGTTACACCATGACCACCAATCGCACGTTGTTGTTCAACCGGCTCGAGGTGAAATACTGGGTCGACCGCACGACGCGCACGGCGTTGACGCGCGATCTTCTCGCCTTCATGCGTCCCGATGCGCACGCCGGCGAGAAGGGCGGTTATCTCGTCCGCAGCCTCTACTACGATACGGCGGATTATATGGCGTATCACGAAAAGCTTTCCGGCGCGGCGGTGCGGCACAAGCTGCGCTCGCGCGCTTATGGCGAGAATCCGAGCGAAAGCAGTCTCGTGCGCTTCGAGGTGAAGTCGCGCTATTTAAGCTACATTTATAAAACCACGGTCGACATTCCGCGTGACGATTACGACGAAGTGGAGTTCGCTCTCAAACGCCGCCTCTTGCCGCCGGCGCGCCTGATGAACGACGCGCGCGTCTCCAAGGAATTTTTTCGGCTGCAGCGGCAATACAATATGGCGCCGAAGATTCTCGTGCAATACCGCCGCCAGGCTTTCGAGCGTGTGGAAAAGAGCCGCGTGCGCGCCAATTTCGACGACGAGCTGATTGGCTCCAGCAGCCTTGATTTGCTGGGGCCGCTAAAGAGCGCTCGCCGTCTGCTGCAATATGGCCGCGCCATCTTCGAGATCAAAGTAGACGACAATTTGCCGTTCTGGCTGCACCAGTTGATCGCCAAATATAATTTGCAGAGCCAGGCGATCAGCAAGTATTGTTATGCCGTGCGCAGCGAAGCGAAAATGTCGGCTATGGGACGGCCGGAAGAAGGCGTGAATTAACGCGGACTGTATGGACGGCCGCTGAGAAGAAGTCAATGCCAACAAGAAGTTGTCATTCTGAAAGATTTTTTTTGAATCCAAGACAAGTTTTCGAATCAAAAAAGATTCCTACGGAATGACATGTGAAGTGGGCTGAATAACCATGTCACTATCCAAACAAAAAATCACCGCCGCCTTGGAGCGCATCAGCAGCCCGGTGCGGTGGATTTGGCCGAGTTTATCGGATGCTCTCATCGGCATCTGCGCCGTCGGCATCATCGCGCTGGGTTGCTTGACTTATTCCACTTCCTTGGCGCGTCGCGCCAGCGAGATTTTCAGCAGCAACAAATACACGGCGCTGATCGATGGCTTCCTGAACCCGTTTCGCAACCGGCATTTGTTGTTGGAGTCCGGGATGCCGATTTACGATCTGAAAATCTCCCGCCAAGAATACGCGAAGGTGGAGCAGGCCGTCGCGCAGAATGTCAAGCGCGGCTATATGGCCGATGATGCCAAGCTCTGGTCTGATGCCCAGTTCATTTACGAAGGCCAAAAGTATAACGTCAAAGTGCGCGTGCGTGGCGCCCTGCCGCCGCATTGGGCCAACCCCAAAAAATCCTGGCGCATCAGATTCGGCAATATCAAGATCAGCGAGGATGGCCGGAGGCGCGAAGAGCCGCTTTACTTTCAAGGCAAGCGCCAGATCAATCTCGTCATCCCCGGCGACAAACGTTACGCCTTGGCGTATTTCATCAATTCCTTGTTGCACAACTACAAGCTGGTGACGATGCAAGACCGTTTTGTCATTCTCAGAATCAACGGCATTATTCAGGGTTTGTATTACGAAGTCGAGCAGTTTGACAAGCCGCTGCTGGCCGCGCAGAACCGGCCGGAGACGACGATTTTCGGCCAAAACGGCCGGGCGATGCATTTCGAGCAATACACCAAGTACGGCACGCCGGCGGCTTCGGATGCCAAATATGATCTGGGCTCGCTGCAGCGGCAGGTCGATCCGGAAGGCGATTTGGGCATGCGCGCCATGGCCGTGCTGAACGCGCATGCGCTCGATCCGACGCCGGAAAATTTTCGCCGCGCCCGCGCCGTGCTGGATTGGGAAAAGTATATGCGCTTTCGCTGCGTCACCACGCTCTGCAACACCAATCACGTTCGTTTCGGCTCGGACAATCTCAAGTTGTACTACGATCCGAGCCGGGGATTATTGGAGCCGATTCCGTGGGATATCCTTTTGGTCAAATTGCCAAAAGAGCCGGGCACCATCGACTTTTGGAACAATCACGGTCCGGATGAATTGCAGCGCGCCACGCTCATGGACCCGATGCTGCGATTGCAACGCAACAAAATGTTGTGGGAATGGATCGGCGACGGCGGCGACAGCCTGATGGCAAAATATAACGCCGTTCACCACCGTATTCGGCCTTACGTCTGGGCGGATGTTTTGAGCACGCCCATCCAGGGCCATAAAATGGACGCCGTCAAAAAAGTGCTCGACTACAACGTTCGGCGCGTCTACAAAGTTCTCAGGATGTCCTCGGCCAATTTTGTTTACAAGCTCGAAGCCGACGATCGCGCGGCTTTGGAGCTGGCATCGCTCAACTTCAGCGGCATTCAACTGCGCAAAATTCAGCTCACCGATTCTTTGCTCTTCCAAGGGCGTTATCGTCTCTTCGAAGACGCCGATCGTAACGGCAGGCTCGACAGCAATGATTTGCTGGCGGCAGAAACGCATGCGGAGAACGGGCAAATCAACTTCGCGTTTAATGAATACATTTTCCCGGAGCTTAAATATCGCGGCGATATGATCGAGGGAAGATATTGGGAGTTTTTCGATACGATGGCCGGCCGGCGGCGTTACTTTTTAACCGGCAAGCTGGCGCCGGAAAAACGCCACCCGCTCGAATGGAAAGCGCCGGGAATTCGAGTTGCAGCCATCAACGCGGTCACCGGTTTGGAAATTCCTTCCGGACTCGCGGGCACGGAAGAAGCGGATCCCGAAAATTCCATCGGCATTACGGCATTCGATGCGTCCGCTCCGTGGGATTTGGAGGCGGCGGAGTTTACTCGCAATGAGTTCCTGCGCCGGCATCCGGGATTTTCGGCAAGCCAGGAGCAGCCCGGCGCTGCCGAGATTAATGGCAAAGTCGCGATTTCCGGTTTAGTGATCGTTCCCAAGTCCGTGCCGCTCATTTTGCGGCCCGGCGCCGACATCACGATGAAGCCGAACGCGAGCGTGTTGAGTTACGGCGGCTTGATTTCCATCGGCACGCCGGAGCGGCGCATCAGCATTCACGGTGACGGCTCCGGCGATCCATGGGGCACATTCGCCGCGGTGCGGCCGCCGCAAAAAGTCGTCGTGCATTATACCGATGTGCAAGACGGCGGCCAGGCGCAAGCCAACGGCATGCTATTCACCGGCGGCTTTGCGGTTCACGATGGCGACGCGGAGCTCGTGCACTGTCGCTTCACGGAAATGCAGAGCGAAGACGGCGTCAATATCAAAAACGGCCGCGTGCTGATAGCCGATTGCCTGATCTCCGGCACGGACAGCGATGCGCTCGATCTCGACTTTTGCAAAGGCGAAGTACGCAATAGCCGCTTCAACAACATCGGCGGCGACGGCGTCGATCTTTCCGGCAGTTGCGTCACCGTGAGCGGATGCCGGTTCGAGAATATCGGCGACAAAGGCACCAGCGTCGGCGAGAATTCACATCCGATCATGATCAACAATCTTTATGCCGGCTGCACTATCGGGGTCTCGTGCAAGGATTTGTCAAATCCGAAAATTGCCTTCTGCACGTTTGTGGGAAATAAGTTGGCCATCGAAGCGAAACGCAAAAAGGCGTTTTTTGGCGGCGGCTCGGGCACTTTCATCAGTTGTGTTTTTTCCCGGAACCAGACGCTGTGCCAGGAAGATTATTTTTCCAAAGGCCAAATCGTTGTGCGCTACTCGCTGGTTGATGTGCCGGTGGATTGGCCGACGTGCAAGACGGCGGAGGTTCGATTCGCCGCGCCGGGGCAAAACAACTACCTGTTGGAACCGAGCACGGTTGCCGGCAATGGCATTGAAATTTTCCTGCCGGAATGGGCGAATTTGAATCACAACGGCCATGCCCCGTCCCGCCCTGCGGGACCAGGAATTTTTGCCAATCCGGTGAGCTTAAATGGGCATTAACCAATGAGTTCTCTTTTCGTGGCAAATTTTAAGCAGAATCACGTGCAAATTGATTACGACATTCACGGCCTGGTAGGTATCCGGCTGCTCGATCCTTCGCCGGGCGACGCGGCGGCGGTGGCCAAACAATTAGGGCCGCTGCAAGGCCCGCTGGCGCGCGATCCGGACATCATTATTCGTTTCGTGAAACAGCTCGCGACCACGGGCGCGTGCCACGTCGCGCTGGGCAACAACGGTTTCACCGAGGACGGCTTCTTCATTCTGCGCAGCAAAAAGAAAGCGGCGAAAGTGAAAATTGCTTTCGACCAAATCGGCAAGCGTTGCGAGATCGTCTGTGAAACCGGTTTGGCGGCGGTGCCGTTGCTGATGGCGATCCTCAATCTCACGGCATTAAAAAAAGATTGTGTGGCGCTGCACGCCTCGGCGTTCGTTCACCACGGCACGGGCGTGCTGGTGACGGGGTGGGCCAAAGGCGGCAAAACCGAAGCGCTGCTCGCGTTCGCCGCGCAAGGGGCGCAATACGTCGGCGATGAATGGATTCTGCTGGGCAGCGACGGCCAAAAAATGTGCGGCGTGCCGGAAAATATCCGGCTGTGGGATTGGCACCTCGGATACCTGCCGCATCTCCGCAGCCAAGTGAAGCGCGAGACGCGCTGGTTGTTCAAGACGATACACTGGCTCGACAAACTTCAACAGCGGGCGGCGAGCGCCGGGCTTGGCAAAGCCTTGCCGATAAAAATGTTGCGCGAAGCGCTGCCCGCATTAAAACGCCAATTGAATGTCGTCTTCAAGCCGCAAACGCTTTTCGGCGACAAGTGTGGACCGTTCGCCGCCAGGCCTGAAAAAATTTTTTTGATGATGAGCCATGACGCGCCGGACATCGAGGTCGAGCCGGTCGATCCGTTCGTCATCGCCAGGCGCATGATGGCTTCGATTCACTACGAGCAGTTGCCTTTTATCGAACACTATCTGGCGTTCAAATTCGCTTTTCCGGATGGTAAAAATGAATTTCTCGAGCATGCTCATTTGTTGCAGTATGGGATTTTGAGCCGGGCGCTCTTAGGCAAGGAGGCTTACCTCGTCCGGCACCCTTATCCCGTTTCATTGCCCGCACTTTACGCAAGCATGCGGCCGTATTGCGAACGGCCGCCGGCTTCACCAGACGCGAACGGGCCGCGTGATTTTAGTCATCGGCATCATGGAACCAACACCAACATGGAGGTTGCGTTATGAGGAGATCATCTTGGATCACCTTTTCTCAGAGATTGGCAAAAAAAATTAGCTTGAGCGCTTTTCTCTTTTTGGCGAGCTGGCTGCCGGGCGCTTCGATTTTCGATTCCGCTTCGGCGCAAACCTGCACGTCACAACCCGTCATTGCGGGTTATCGTGATTTCAATTATGGCACGGAAGTTTTTGGCGAGCCGACCGCGGAAAAGCCGGAGAGCAAGCTCTGGTGGAACGACGGTTTATGGTGGGGATGCTTGTGGGATGCGGCGGCCAGCGCGTACCGAATTCATCGCTTCGATCTTGCCAACCAGTGCTGGGTCAACGTCGGGCCGGATATTGACGACCGCGCCAACACCCTGGCCGATGCGCTGTGGGACGGCCAATATTTGTATATTGCTTCCCACGTTCGCGTCAGCCCGGACGGGCCGGCCAGGCTTTATCGCTTTAGCTACGACGCCGCCACGAAAAGCTATAGCTTGAATGCGGGATTTCCCGTCGACATCAACAACGAGAAATGCGAGGCCATGACGCTGGCCAAGGATTCCAACGGGAAGCTGTGGATAACCTGGGAAGCCAATACCAAAATCATGGTCAATCGCACTCTGGGCGACGATTGGACGTGGGGTGTGCCCTTTCAATTGCCTGTGCAAGGCGCCGCGGTGACGCTCGACGACATTTCGGCCATCGTCGCTTTTACCGGCAATAAGATCGGCGTCATTTGGAGCAATCAAAATGACTTGAAGGTCTACTTCGCGGTGCATCAGGACAACAAAGATGATCTCAATTGGGACTTGCGAGAGAATGCGTCGGAAGATCCGATCTTCGGAGCCATTGCGGACGATCATCTCAACCTGAAAATCACCAGCGACAATGGCGGCGCCATTTACGTGGTCACCAAAACGAGCTTGAGCAACGCCACCGATCCGCTCATCCTGTTTCTGAAACGCAATGCCGGTGGGAGTTGGACGCGCGAGACCGTTTGGACGAAGAGCGAGGGCCACACCCGGCCGATTCTCTTGATCGACGACGAAAACAAAAAAGTTTACGTCTTCGCCATGAGCGCTGAGAACGGGCCGCAGGCCATTTACGTGAAAAGCACCAGCCTGGCGAACCCGCAGTTTGCCCCGGGCATGGGCACCGTTTTCATTCAAAGCGCCACGGACCTCGACGTCAATAATCCCAGCTCGACGAAACAAAATCTGAGCAGCACGACCGGCTTGCTGGTGGTGGCGAGCGACGAGATCACTCGCAATTATTTGCACAACTACATGACGATCGCCAAAAACCAGCCGCCGGTTGCCGTGAATGACGCGCCGACGACCGACGAGGACACGCCCGTGGCCATCGGCGTCACCGCCAACGATACGGACACCGACGGCACGATCGACGTGACGACGGTGGCCATCGCGGCTCCGGCAACACACGGCGCCACGGCGGTCAACGCGACGACCGGCGTGGTAACCTATACGCCGAATTCGAACTACTTTGGCGTCGACATTTTTACCTATACGATCAAGGATAATAAAGGCCTCATTTCCAACGCCGCGACCGTGACGGTGACGGTCAATGACATCAACGATCCGCCGGTTGCCGCCAATGACGCAGCAGCCACCAATCAAAATACGTCCGTGCAAGTCAGCGAAACCGACAATGATGCGGACTCCGACGGCACGATCGACGTGACGACGGTGGCGATCGTGGCGGCGCCCGGCAACGGCACGGCCACGATCGATCCGGCGACCGGCGTCGTCACTTATACGCCGAACGCCGGCTACGTGGGCAATGACGCCTTCACCTACACCGTCAAAGACAACGACGGCGCCGCTTCCAACGTCGCGACGGTGGCGATCGAGGTCAAAGCCTCGGGTTTAATCACGCTGTCTCTTCCGCCCACTGACGACGCGCAAGTCAAGTCCTCGAGTCTGACGACGAATTATGGCTCGGATGGCAGCATCCGGCTTCGGGCCGGCGATCCGGCTTATAACAGTTATTTGAAATTCGTGGCGACGCAGATTACCGGGCAAGTGCAGAGCGCGAAGCTCAGGCTTTACGTCACCGACGCCAGCCCGGATGGCGGGTCGATTTATCTGGTTTCCAACGATTTGTTGGACACCAGCACGCCATGGGATGAGGACAATCTCACCTGGAGCAACGCGCCCGTCATCAGTGGTACGTCTCTTAGCTCGGCAAGCGCGCCGGCGACGTCAACTTGGGTGGAGTTCAATTTGACTTCGGCGGTCGGCGGCAACGGCATTTACAGTTTTGGCCTGACCAGCAGCTCGAGCAATAGCGTGATCTACAGCTCCAAAGAAGGCGCCCATCCGCCCGAGCTGGTCATCCAATTCAGTGTGGGGGCGCCCGTCCCGCCGATCGTTGCTTCGTTCTCGCCAGCCAGCGGCGTGCTGAATACGCCGGTGACGATCACCGGCAGCAATTTCATCGGCGCGACCGGCGTGGCCTTTAACGGCATGGCTGCGACTTTCGCCATCATCTCGGCCACGCAGATTGACGCCACCGTGCCGGCTGGCGCCACTACGGGAAAAATCAGCGTCACCAATTCCGCCGGCACCGCCAACAGCGCGCAAGATTTTACGGTGACGCCGCTGCCGGCTTCGGTCACGTTGAATCCGCTTGAGGACGCGCAAGTCAAATCTTCGAGCCCGGCGACGAATTACGGCTCGGATAGCGCCATTCGGCTCAGAACCGGCAATCCGGTTTACAACAGCTATTTGAAATTCGACGTGCCGCAGCTCGCCGGGCCGGTGCAGAGCGCGAAGCTGCGGCTTTACGTCACCGACAACAGCCCGGATGGCGGTTCGATCTATCTGGTCTCCAACAACTTGTTGGGCACGAGCACGCCGTGGGGTGAAGACAATCTCAACTGGAATAACGCGCCGGCCATTAGCGGCGCACCGTTGTTGGGCGCGCTAGGCTTGGCGAATCAGAATACTTGGGTGGAGATCGATCTCACCGCGGCGATCATCGGCAGCGGCATCTACAACTTCGGCTTGAACAGCGGCTCGACCAACAGCGTTTTTTACAGCTCCAAAGAGGGCGCCAATCCGCCGGAATTGGTGATTACGACGGGCGCGGCGGCGATAAATCCTGCACAATTTGCGGGAATCGGGAGTATGGGAAAAACAGCGTTACTGCCGGAACATTTCAGCTTGAGCGACAATTATCCCAATCCCTTCAATATCCAAACGATTATTCAATATACCTTGCCGGTGGAAGCGAAAGTGCAACTGGCCATCTACAACCTCATCGGCCAAAAGGTCCGCACGTTGGTTGATGAAATCCAGCCGGCGGGATATAAGCAGGTGCATTGGGACGGCCACGATCAATATGGCCACGAAGCCGGCTCGGGTATTTATCTGATTCGGCTGGAAGCCGGCCAGCAAAGGTTCGTGCGCCGAATCACGCTGCTGAAGTGAGAGCGTAAAGCATAACACGTAATGCGTAATTGCATTTTACGTGTTACGCTTTAAATGTCACGTGTTACGTTTTAAGTTTTACGAGTTACGATTATGCGCATACTTTATTTAACGCCGTCATTGCAACATCCGGCCATGCGCGGCCCGGCGCGGCACTACTACTTCATTCGCGAGCTGGCGCAGCGCCACGCGATCACGCTGTTGACGCTCACCCGTTCGGAAGTTTCGCGGCCGGTCATGCGGGAGATGATTGAATATACCGAGCGCACGCTGGTCTTCCCGATCAACGGCGCGGCAAATTCTCACGCCGGCGCGAAGCCGGCGCGCCCGCCAATTTATGGAGAGCGGATAAAGCAGAGGCGGGAATTTCGCGAAGCGGTGAAGAGAATGAAAGAAGCTTTTGTCCGGTTGCTTCGGCAGCAATCCTTCGATCTCGTGCTTTTTCACGGCAAGGGTATTTTTCCGGTGATCGAAGACTGCTGCGACCTGCCGGTGGTGGTGGATTTTTGCGATGCCACTTCCATGCGGATTCGCCACCGCATGCAGTATGCGGGACCGGCCAAGCTGCCCTTGCTGATGTGGCGTTATTGGCAGGTTCGCCGCATTGAAAAAAAGCTGATCCGGAAGTCGCCGCACCTGGCGTTTGTTTCCTGCCGTGATCGCGAGGCCATTCTTGGCGCCGGCAGCAAAGCCGAGGTCGTTCCTCTCGGCGTCGATACGCAATATTGGAAACGGGAATCGCCGCACGGCCAGGCCAACTGTCTGGTTTTTACCGGCGTCATGAATTATGCGCCGAACGAAGATGCGGCGATTTATTTGATAGAAAAAATCGTGCCTTTGATTCGGCAGTCGATTCCGCGCTTGCAGGTTTTCATCGTTGGGCGCGACCCCGGTCCGGTTTTGCAAGATAAGGCGCGCCGCCATCCGGAAGTGACGGTAACCGGCTTTGTCGATGATGTGCGGCCATATCTCGAGCGCGCCGCGGTGTTCGCCGCGCCGCTGCGGTTCGGCTCCGGCGTGCAGAACAAAGTTTTGGAAGCGATGGCCATGGGAGTGCCGGTCGTAACCACTTCATTGGTGGCGGCGGGGTTGCGTGTTGATGGCGCCGCCACGCCGCCGGTTTTTGTGGCGGATGGGGAGAAGCAGTTTGCCGGGCGCGTCGTCAATCTCTTGCAGCACGAAGAGGCGCGCGCCCGCCTGGCGGAGGAAGGCCGCCGGTTTGTTGAAAATCACTTTGTCTGGTCTCGCAGCGCGGAGAAGCTCGAGCAGATGTTGTTGGCGGCAGTTGGCCTTAAAAAACTTCGCCCCAGTGATCGTTTTTCAAAAGCAGTACTCTAATTCAATTTACACAAATTAAAAGCAAGGAGGGTGTAAACCATGTTTTCACTCACAACGACCAGGCTCGACGATTTCGGCAAAACCACGCGAGCGCAACAACTCGTGAGATTCATCGCTGGTTTGTGCGCTTTGGTGATCGGCCTTTGCGTGTTGGCGTCCACCGCGCCGGCGCAAGTGCCAGAAACCATCGTCGTCGCGCCGAGAAAAACCACCACCCCGGTGATCACCGAAGCCGACGATCCGGCCATTTGGCTCCATCCTTCGGATCGCGCGCAAAGCCTCATCATCGGCGTCGACAAAGGCTCTCATCCGAGAGGCGGCTTGTTTGTTTGGAATCTGGATGGCTCGTTGCAACAGCGCGTCAACATCAGCCATCCCAACAACGTCGACGTCGAATACGGCATGTCGGTCGGCGGTAACCTGGTGGACATCGCCGTGGTCACCATGCGCGACCATTGGCAGATTCGCATCTTTGCGATCGATCCGGTTTCCCGCATGCTGACGGATGTCACCACCGAAAAGAAAACGGACATCATCAGAGCGGCCTACGGCCTCGCTTTGTATAAGCGGCCCATCGACGGCGCCATTTTTGCCTTCGTTACGAGCGAGGATAATCAATCTAAGGACAAGTTGTGGCAATTTCGGCTCCAAGACGACGGCAGCGGCAAAGTCATCGGCACGCTCGTGCGCCTGTTTGGCGAGCACCGGGACGTCGTCGAGGGAATTGTCGTGGACGATGAGCTCGGATACGTTTACGCCGCCGAACAAAGTACGGGCATATACAAATACTACGCCGATCCGGAAATGGGCGACGAGCGCCTTGCTTTCTTTGCCACCGGCAGAGAAATTTCCGGCAACCGCGAGGGCCTGGCGCTGTACAAGTGCAGCAATGGCACCGGCTATTTGCTCATTTCCAGCCCCAGCGACCGTGCGATCAAAGTTTATCGGCGCGAAGGCGAAAAAGACAACCCGCACGAACATCGCCTGCTGACGACGATCGTCGACGCGAATTCGAATTACGGCGACGGTTTGGAGGTAACCAACCGGCCGGCTTCGGCGGAATTTCCAAATGGCTTGCTGGTTTGGCAACATCAAAAGGACAATCAATTTGGGCTTTATGCCTGGGAAGACATCGCCAAAGATTTCCTGGCGACCTGCACGGATGACGAGACGACAACCTTGACGCTCAATCCGATCGAAGACGCGCAAGTTAAATCTTCGAGTCCGACCACGAATTATGGCGTGCTGAGCACTTTGCGCGTCAGAACCGGCAACACGAACGCTTCGAGCGATCCGACCTATTACAGCTATTTGAAATTCCAGCTTACTGATTTGACCGGGCCGGTGTTGAAAGCGAAGCTCCGTCTCTCCGTCAACACCGCCGGCCCGGTTGGCAGCGAGGTTCATCGCGTTTCCAACAATTATCTCGACAGCGGCACGCCGTGGGACGAAGATGGGCTGAGTTGGAGCAATGCCCCGGCAGCACAGAGCGAGGTATTAAACGCGGCGGTCGCGGCTGCATTTGACACTTGGGTGGAGTTCGATGTGACCGCCGCGATCGCTGGAAACGGCATCTACAGTTTTTGCCTCGAAACCGGCTCCACCTTCAGCGTTTCCTACAGCTCCAAAGAAGGCACCAACCCGCCGGAGTTGGTTATTGAGATGGGGCCGCCTTCGCCTTTCGTGCCGGCGATCACTTCGTTCACGCCGGCCGATGGACTGGCGGGCACGGAAGTGACAATTACCGGACACGGTTTCATCGGCGCCACCACGGTCGCTTTCAATGGAACGCCTGCTGCCGATTTTACGGTAAATTCGGAAACACAAATGAGTGCCATCGTGCCGAAGGGCGCGACTTCCGGAAAGATCGGTGTGACCGACATCATTCGCACCGCTGCCAGCGCCGGTGAATTTATCGTGACGGCGCCGCCGGCTAGCATCACTTTGAAACCGCTGGATGACGCGCAGGTGAAATCCACCAGTCCGGAGTCCAACTACGGCGCGCTTGATGCGCTGCGATTGCGCAGCGGCAACTCGGCTTCGGATCCGATTTACAACGGCTACCTGAAGTTTGAGGTCGCCGGCTTGGCTGGCGTGGTGCTCAGCGCCAAGCTTCGTCTTTACGTCATCGATGACAGCCCCGACGGCGGCTCGGTTTATTCGGTTTCCCACAATTACGAAGGCACGAACGCGTCATGGGATGAAACCGGCCTCAATTGGAGCAATGCGCCGGCCATCAGCGGAACGCCGTTGAACGTCGCCGGCCCGGCCAGCCCGAACACCTGGGTCGAGCTGGATGTGACGGCAGTGATTGCCGGAGACGGTGTCTATGCTTTTGGCATGAGCAGCAACTCGTCGAACAGCGTCATCTACAGCACGAAAGAAGGGACGCACCCGCCGGAACTGGTGATTGCGACCCGGGGCGGCGGCAATCACGCTCTGGTTTTGGCCGTAGCGGAGAAGAACGTGACATTGCCCGAGGGTATAACCTTGAGCGCCAATTATCCCAACCCGTTCAATATGGAAACCATTATTGCGTATGCTTTGCCCGAGCCTGCGAAAGTGCGGCTGATCATTTACAACCTCACCGGCCAGCAAGTGTTCACGCTGGTGGATGAGTTTCAAGCGGCGGGATACAAGCAGGTGCGCTGGAATGGCAGAAACAATAACGGCAATGAAGTGAGTTCCGGCGTTTATCTGATCAATTTGGAAGTCGGCCAGCAACACGTGACGCGCAGACTGACGTTGCTGAAATAATAAGGACAGTAATCAGTGATCGGTAATCAGTGATCAGTAATCAGTTAGACTGTTCACTGGTTACTGGTTACTGACAACTGACAACTGGTTACTGACCACCGACAACGGACAAACAAATTATGTTCTCAGTCGCATTAATCGGCCCCGATGGTGCGGGCAAAACGACGATTGCTCGCCTGCTCGAAAAATCTTTTCCGCTGCCCATGAAATATTTGTACATGGGAGTCAGCTTCGAGTCCAGCAACGTGGCTTTGCCCACCACGCGCGTGGCGGAATATTTCAAGCGCATGCGCCGCAAGAAGCCCGGCCGCGGGCAACCTTCGCGCGCGCCGCGCCAAAGCGCGGGCAAATTGCGTGCGATCCTGCGGCTGCTCAATCGCTTCGCGGAAGAATGGTATCGCCAATGGCTCGCGTGGAAATATCAAAACCAAGGCCGGATCGTGGTGTACGACCGCCATTTTCAATTTGACTTCGAGCTGGATAATGGCAAGCACGATGACGCGCGCCGGCGCTGGACGGACCGGCTGCATCGCTGGTGTCTGGCCCATTTTTATCCCAAGCCGAGCTTGGTAATTTATCTCGATGCCCCGGCGGAAGTGCTCTTTGCCCGCAAAGGCGAAATGACCCTCGCGTGGTTGGAGTCACGGCGGCAAGCCTTTCTGCGCCAGGGCCGGCAGACACCGAACTTCGTCCGGATCGATGCCACCCAGCCGCTCGCCGCGGTTTATGCCGAAGTGAATAATCACATTATCCGGTTTAGCGCGCAGGGCAGAGGGCTTGGCGCAAAGAACATAGCGTCCAATGAGTTTTGACATTCAATCTATGAATAGCTTGCTGAAAATTTTTGCAGAATTGAACGAGGCGGCAATCGACTATTGCGTGCTGCGCGGAGGGGATGAGCTGGAAGCCGGCGGCAACAGCGAAGAAATCGATTTGCTGGTCGCCCCCGAGCAGCTTCCGCGCCTCGCGAAAATTTTGGCGGCGCAAGATTTTGTCGCGCTGCCCTCGTGGGGATATGCGCCGCATCATTTTTTCGTAGCCTATGATCGCGCTCATAACGCCTGGCTCAAGTTTGACGTGGTGACCGAATTGCGCTACGGCAAACCGATTCGCGCCCTTCGCGTCGATCTGGCCGGGCGCTGCTTGCGCAACCGCCGCCTTCGCTCCGGAATGTATGTTCCGTCACCCGCGGATGAATTGATCACGCTGCTTTTGCACTGCTTGCTCGACAAGGCGAGCTTTCGGGAAGCGCGGGCGGCACGCCTTGTCGCATTGCGAAATCAAATCGCCGAAGATCAAATTGCCGGCCAACGGCTTGCCAATTATGTGAAGCTGTATTTGGCGCCGGCTATAACCTGGGAGATGCTCGCGCCGGCCATTGACCAACAGAATTGGCAAACGTTGGTGAGCCGTCGCGCCGCCGTTGTCCGTCAGTTTTGGGGGCGTGATGCCCTCACGAATTGTGCGCACATGATCTCAGCTTGGTTGCAGCGCCGTCTACGCCCGCTCTTATTGGCGATGCGCCGGCGCGGCATGATGGTCGCGTTACTCGCGCCGGATGGCGCCGGCAAATCGACACTGGCTAACGCACTGGTGCAGGAGGCACAACTGCAAGCACGACTGATTTATGCGGGAACCAATATCGACGCCAGCACCATCAGTCTGCCCTCAACGCGCTGGCTGCACAAACGGGTGAAGCCCGGCAGCGGCGCTTCGAGTCTGGCGAGAATCACGTTCAATGCAATGCGTTTCTGCAATCGTCTCGTGGAGCAGTGGTGCCGTTTCGGCGTCGCCGCTTACCACCGGTGGCGCGGCAGGTTGGTGATTTTTGATCGTTACGTTTATGATTCCTGGCTGGTGCAGCGAGCAACGACGCGATGGAAGCGCCTCCGCCGGTGGCTCCTCGAGTTGGGTTGGCCGCAGCCGGATTTGGTGATCTTGCTCAACGCCCCCGGCGATTTGTTGTATCAACGCAAACACGAGCACACGCCGGAATGGCTCGAACAACAACGGCGGGCGTATCTTAATCTCAGAGACCGCCTTCCGCAAATGGTCGTCGTGGACGCTACCCGTGAGGCAAAAGAAGTGCGGCAGGAAGTGGTGGCGCTGATTTGGGATCGATGCCGCAGCCAAGTTTGAAAAGGCAAATTTTATGGAAACCATCGTCAAGGAACCGACAACGACGCCACGCGCCGGCAAGCGCGACGCTGCGCGCAAGCAGATTCGCGGCTCGAGCTTGTTGCTGACGGGAAAGCTGCTCTCACTCGGGATGAATTTCGTCTCGCAAGTGCTCATCGTGCGCTATCTCGCCACCGCCGATTATGGCACTTGGGCTTATGCGCTGTCCGTCGTGTCTTTTTGCCAAAGCTTCGCCACCTTGGGCCTCGACCGCGCCGTCACGCGTTTTGTGCCGATCTATCACGAAAAGGATGAGTACGGCAAGCTTTTCGGTACGATCCTTCTCGTGATCGGATCGATTCTGCTCACCGGGTTCGCGGCGATCATCTTCTTCTACTCCGCGCCGGAGCAGCTCTCGCATCTGCTGACCGGAAATCAGCAGCCGCTGATATTGTTGTTCATCCTTATCTTTCTCGTTCCGGTCGAAGCGATCGACAGTTTGTTCGTCGGGCTTTTCGCCAGTTTTTCCAGCCCGGGCGCCATTTTTTTTCGCAAGCACGTGCTTGGCCCGGGGCTGAAGGTCGGCGTCGTTTTGCTGCTGGTGCTTTGGAAAGCCGACGTTGTCTTTCTGGCTTACGGTTACTTGGCGGCCAGCGTCATCGGCGCGCTCATTTGTCTTGTGGTGCTCATCCGTTTATGGCGCCAGCAGGGATTGTGGCGCCGTTGGCAGCTCAAAAGCCTCGTGCTGCCGATAAAAGAAATTTTTGCGTTCACCATTCCGTTGATGACCTCCGATCTCTTGACGGTGCTGATGAATTCGGTGAGCGTATTTTTGCTGGGTTATTTTCACGACACTTCGGAAGTGGCTTTTTTTCGCGTCGTTTTGCCGGCGGCGGATATGAACAAAACCGTTATGATGAGCTTCGCATTGCTTTACACGCCGTTGGCAGCGCGCTTGTTCGCCAAAGCAGACTACGCCGGTATCAACGAGCTTTATTGGCGAACGGCGATCTGGATGGCGGTTCTGTCGTTTCCGATTTTTGCCGTGACATTTGCCATGGCGCAGCCGCTCACCGTTTTTCTCTATGGCGCGCGCTACGAGCAATCCGGCGCGATCATGGCGTTGCTCTCGTTGGGCTATTATTTCAGCGCGGCGCTCGGCTTCAACGGCTTGACCCTCAAAGTTCTTGGCAAGCTCCGTTACATCGTGGTCATCAATCTTCTGGCCGCCGTGACGTGCCTCGTCTTGAATCTGTTGTTGATTCCCCGTTATGGCGCGTTCGGCGCTGCCGTCGCCATGTCGGCAACGATGATTGCCCACAACATTTTCAAGCAAGCCGGCCTGCGGTTGGTCGCCGGCATCAGTTTGTTTGACCGGAAATATTTTTCATTTTATCTGATCATTGCCGCCAGCGCTTTCGCCCTGCTCGGCTTGCAATATCTCACGGCGATCAGCATCCACGTCGCGCTGGCGCTTGCCGGCTTGGTCTCTCTGTTCGTGCTGGCCGTGAGCAAAAAAAATCTCTGCGTCGCCGAAACTTTTCCGGAGCTGTTGAAACTGCCGCTGCTGCGAAAAATTTTGGCGTGAATTTCACCCCGCAATTCATTGCGGGGCTATTTTCACATGTCCCAAGGGACAAAACACACTTCAACTTGAAGCTAACGACGCTGTTCGCTAATTGCTGAAAACTGATTACTAAAACTAATTCACCCATGCTCGAAACCACACTGAAAACCGAATATATTCCCGGCACGAATCTGACGAACGGCCTGGCTTGCGCGCCGTGGCGTTTTCTATTGCCGAGCCTTCAGCCCGGCAATATTCTTTGGCTCGGCATTCCGCCGGTCGCAACGCTTAAAGTTCTCACGCTGATGAACGCCGAGGTCACCGTGGCCTCAACCGATTTACCGCAGCTTGAAAAAATTCGCGCTGAGATCGAGCGCCAGGCGATTGCGAACGTGCAATTGCTGCCAATCGGCACTTGGGCGACTTTGCCCGTTCCGAGCCAAAGCGTGGCGCTCGTCATTTGGGGCGGCGAGAGCAAACCGCCGGCGGCTGCGGTTCTCCCCGGGCTTGGACGCATTCTTAAAAACAGCGGCGTGATCTGCTTCACGACCGAAAATTGGCTCGACCGCCTCGCCAGCCGCAAAATCTTGCGGAAACTTTTACGTATGGGCTTTGGATCGCTGCAGCGCTTTCTCATGCTCAATGGCACGGCTTTCCAGTTTGATGATGATCGCATGGCGGATTATTTTTTCTCAAACATTTTGTATGGCCAATCTTTTCAGAAGCGCCTGCTCAACCGCGCCGGGAAGTTGCTCAACCGCACCGGCCTGTTGCGCCACCTCGTTCCGCAGCAGGTGGTGTCAGTGCAACGGTCGAGCACAAATCATGAGATGCCGCCGGCACCTGAATATTTGCGCGCCATTGCCGAAAAGGCCGGCGTCGATTTGTCCGGCCTGCGCTGCGGCCTCTCGATGCGGGGAAAATATAACGCCAACAAGACCATCTTTTTTGTGTTCGATCGGAAAGAGACGAAGCCCAAACTCGTCGTGAAAATGACCCGCGCTCCGGAGTTCAATTATCGCCTCGAAAATGAATATCGCGCGCTCTCGCTGCTGCGCGCGCAAGGCTTCATCGAGGCCGAGGCTTTTCCGGAATCGGCTTTCTTCGGCTATCACGCCAATCTTGCCATCCTCGGTCAAAAGGCGGTACACGGCGAACCTTTTCGCAAGCGCACGCAGGCCACCGCGGATTGCTTGATCGCCCAACGCGCCGTCAATCTCATCGTTCAACTGGGCGTCGCCTCGGCAGATAACGGCGCGGCCACCGCGGCGCAAGCCGGTGAAACGCTGACGCAGTTGTTCGAGCGCTTCGCGGCAGTTTACCAGCCAACTGCATTCGAGCGCGACTTTCTCACGGCGCAAATCGAAACGATCGGATACGCGCGCGGGCATTTCCCGCTGGTGTTTCAACACGGCGATCCCGGAACCTGGAATCTTCTCGTCTCCGCGTCGGGCAAAGTGATCATGATCGACTGGGAAGCCGGAGAGCCGCATGGAATGCCGCTTTGGGATCTTTTTTATTTTATGCGATCTTATGGCAGTTGGATGGCGCGGCAGCAAGGAAATCGCGATTCGCTCCGGAGCTTTGCGCAACAGTTTCTCGAACCCTCTGCGCTCGGCGCACATCTGACGGAAACCGTGGCGCAATACTGCAGCCTCATCGGGTTGCCGGAGCATTTGGTTGCGCCGCTCTTTTACACCTGCTGGATGCACCGCGCGCTCAAAGAGGCCACGCGTTTAACGCCGGCGGCGTTGCAGACCGGCCACTACGCCAATTTGCTCCGGCTGTGCATCGCGCGCCGCAACGCCCCGGGTCTGGCTTCTCTATTTGCGCCTGGCGGAAGCAGCCGCATGTGGACGCCGGCAGGCCTCGATTTACAACAGATGAACGCAGAAAGTGTACGTGCTTAGAGCGCGAGGCGAGGAGCGCCGGGCCTCTCAACTTAGGACCTTCAGCTCATGCTCTGAGCCTTGCGCTCCTTGCTTCACGCTTTGGTATAAAAAAACATTACGCTTGCAAAGGGCTTTCTTATGAAAATTGCAAAATCAAATAATCGCTGGTCGCTCCTTGTGACGCTCACTTTCGTTGGTGTTATTGCTTCCGCGCCTTACAGCATAGCGCAAAAAGGAGTTTGGACTTCGGCAGCGGAGCTTGCTCAACTTCCAACTTCCGGGCCGGCGTGGGAGGCGGTGCTGGAAGGCGCCAATCAAGATTGCTCGCTGCCGGACGTATCGAATCAAGACGACAACACCAACGCCTACGTTCTCGCCGCCGCGGTTGTTTATGCCCGCACCGGCGACACCATTTATAAAGACAAAGTTGTGGCGGCCTGCGAGCAGTTGGCCACCGGTGGACTTCCGGAGGGCAGCACGCTGGCGTGGTCGCGAGAGGCCGGCGCTTATGCTTTGGCCGCAGACTTGGTCGAATACAAGGATTTGGTGTTTGCCACCTGGCTGCTGAAAATGGCGGAGATTTACGTGGCGGACGACGATCGCACGATGCGCGAAATGTTTGAGAAGCGGCCCAATAACTGGGGCGCTCACGCCTTCGGCTCGCTCTGCGCCATTTATGCTTATATTGAAGACACCACGGCGCTCCGCGAAGTTCGAGATTATTGGATACAGGGCTTGCGCGGCCCCAATCCCGGGTTCAAATACGGCAATGATTTATCCTGGCACGCAGACCCCGACAGTTTGCGCTTGATCAACCCGAAAGGCGCCATAAAAAATGGAATGATCATCGACGGCGTCATCCCCGACGACTTGCGTCGCGGCGGCTCCTTCCGTAGTCCTCCAGGCCAAACCGAATATCCGTATGAATTTCTGCAGGGCGTCATCATGGCGGCGCGAATTCTCGATCGCGCCGGCATGCCGATCTGGGCCGCCGGTGACAGCGCCATCTACCGCGCCGCGCAATGTCTGCAAATCCGTTTTGAAAATGCTTATGGCGGCTGGGCTGCCAGCGGCGACGACGAATGGATGTTGCCATTTCTCGACCAAGCTTATGGCACGCAATGGTCCGGAGACCAATCACGCTTGTGGAAGCACGGCAAAAACACCGGCTGGGGTTACGTTACGCTGACGCCTGCGCCGCTTCCTCGCTACACCTTGCAAGTGAACGTCGTGGGCGGTGGTGATGTAATCATCGATCCCCCCGGCGCAACCTACAAACAAGGCACCGTGGTATGGCTCACCGCCGACCCGGATGCCGGCTGGAAGTTCGATGACTGGAGTGGTGAGGTGAATGATTCGACTAAAGAGATGACCGTTACTATGGATTCCAACAAAAGCATAATCGCCACCTTCATCAAGTTATCCGATAAAAAGAAAATTGAACAGTAAACAGATACGCCTCGAGCCGCGCTCGCTGCAACGCCGCGCCCTCCACCTCGCCATGCTGTTTTTGCCGGCGCTGGTGATCTGGCTTCTCGTCCGGAAATTCGACGTCACTTTCGTGCTCGGCGCCACGCTCGCGCTCGGCATGGGCGCGGTGATGTTCGCCAAGCCGGAAGCGGCAACCCTGGTCACGCTTTTTGTGATGTACGCCAATTTGAGCGTGGTCGCGATTTATTATCACGACGTCCCGCAGCCGCTCGCCGCTTCCTTTTTTATGCTCTTCGGGATACCTTTGTCGAGTTATCTCGTCATCCAGCGCCAAATGCTTCTCACCAACCGCGCGCTGTTTTGGATGCTGGTTTATTTGGCGGCCATGATCGCTTCGGCAATTTTTTCAAGAGACCCGGCGCAATCGGTCGAGCGCGTGCTCGGCTTTTTCCTGGAAGGAATCGTTTTATATTTTCTCATTCTCAACACCGTGCGGACGCCGGCCTTGCTGCGCAAAGCCACGTGGACCATCATCGCCGCCGGCGTTTTCATGGGAAGCCTCTCTTTGTATCAAAGCGCGACCGGCGATTATACTAATTCTTTTGGGGGAATGGCGCAGATTTCCAACGGCATGGTCAACGCCGAGGAAGCCGGCGGAGAAGCCGATGGCCGCCATCGCCTTTGCGGCCCGCTTGGCGAGCAGAATCGTTATGCGCAAGTCATGGTCGTGCTGTTGCCGCTCGCCGTTTCTTTGGCCTGGACCGAGCGTTCTCGAAAAATGCGCCTGCTGGCCGCGCTGGCGTGCATGCCGATTTTGTCTGCGGTGTTGCTCACGTATTCACGCGGCGCTTTTGTGTCCATCGTCGTCGCCATCGCCGTGATGATGTATTTGCACCGCACTACGATTGTTCCTTTTTTGATCGTCATCTCGGTTTTTGGCCTGCTGGTAACGGTGACGATGCCGGAGTACGTTTATCGGATCACTTCGATGTCAGGCGTGTCCGCGTTGGCCGCCGGCGAAGAAAAAGATGCCGACAGCTCGATGCGAGGCCGCGCCACCGAAAATCTGGCGGCAATTAATATTTTTTTGGATCATCCTCTTCTCGGCGCCGGCCCCGGCCAGGCGAAAATTTATATCACGGCTTATGGCAACGAAGTCGGCTTCAAAAAGCTCGATGGCCCGCGCCGCGCCCACAGCATGTATCTTGAAGAATTGGCGGATACCGGATTGATCGGATTTGCCGCCTTTATGGCCATCGCGCTGGGAACGGTGCAGCAGTTGGCGCGTATCCGCCGCTACTGGGCGCAACGCCGCACCGACTTTGGCCTCGTCGCCACCGGATTTTTGCTGGCGATCGTTGCCTATTTGTGCAGCGCCACGTTTTTGCACTTGTCTTATCAGCGCTACTTTTGGCTGCTGCTGGCGATGGCGGGAGCGGCGATTGAGATTCTTCGGCCGCCGGTTGGCGAATTGGAAGCAATTCACGAGGAAAAAATTTTCCCAACGGCTAAAAAGCGGCCAACGGATTAGTATGTGGTTAGATCAAAACAACACCATCGCGCTGAAATTGCCGGCAAACGGCGTTTGTGATAACCCGGCAAAAATCTCACCACCGGCAAAGCGGGATCACGCTTTGCAACTATCCCGCCGCATCGATTGGCGCTTTCTTTTGCCGGAGCCTGCTTTGCGTCGCGTCGCTTATCTCGGGCCGGACCGCGGAACGCTACTGCCGGCTTTGCGCGAATTTTGCGATTCAGTAGAAATCATCTCTTCGGCATCCTGCGCCAAAAATAATTCGCCGTTGTGCAATCTTGCCGTCGTGTGCTCGCGCAGCTTGGCGGATTTGGCGCGCGCGCATGCTTGTCTCGCCGCCGGCGGTTATTTATATTGGGAAGTCGGCCGCGGCAGCCGGCACGGGCTTTCTCGTACCATGAAGAAACACGCCGGACGAAACGGCGAGCTGCGTGGGACGAGACGCTATTTCCGCGATTGCATTGCGGCGCTTGAGGGATTGGGTTTTGGCGAAGTGGAGATTAATTGGCATCGCCCCAATTTCGCGGCCTGCCTCGAAATCATCCCATTGGACAATCAACATGCCTTGGACTACGTTTTCTCCCGGTTGCGGAGCAGCTTTGCCGGCCGGCTAAAATTTGTGGCGGGACGGTGCATTTTGAAAACCGGCTTGCTCTTTTGCCTCGTGCCCGGCGTCAGCCTCATCGCGCGCAAAATTACGTGATAACGTGTGTCCGCCTTTGGCTCGCAGACTTTTTGCAAGTCAAGTTTTTGAAAAAGCTGGCGCCGCTATTCGTGCTGTGTTGGAGCCGCTATGTCATTGGCCGGCCATGCGGCTGCACGAGGGCGAAGTCCCGGGCAAAAAGCTCGATCACGCCACGACGCAGTGGCTCCGCGCGAATCGTTACTATGCTTTATGGCGCCACACCGTCGCGCAGTTGCAGCCAAAGCCCAAAACATTTCAAATTTTAAATTGAAAAGCAAAATGCCATGCTAAAAATAAACGGAAAAACTTCCACTGTTCTCGTTACCGATGCCGGGCGCGGCAGTGCGATCGCCATTATCCGCTCGCTCGGGCGAAAAGGGTATCGCGTCATCGCCGCGGATTCGGAGCCGCAAAGCCTGGGCTTCCGCTCCCGTTACGCTGACGAGCAGCTTGTGTATCCCGCGCCGGAGAATGCGCCGGGCGAGTTTTGTGATTGTCTCGTCGAGGCTGCCAAAGCCCAAGACGTTGATCTGATCATCCCCGCAACGGATTTGACGCTTCAGCCTCTCTCCGCCGCGCGCCGCCTCTTTGCCGGCATAACGCAACTTGCCTTGCCTGACGAGGCCCAACTCGAAATCGTTACCGACAAAGTCAAGACCGTGCAGCTCGCGAAACGTGTGGGCGTGCCGGTGCCCGAAACTTGTGTCGTTGATACCGTTGACGAAGCCGTGGAAAAAGCCGCGCGATTGGGCTGGCCGATCGTGCTAAAACCGCAATCTTCGCGCCGCTTGCACGCGGGCGAGAAAATCGAATCGTTCAAGGTGACTTACGCCGCCGATATAAACCAGCTTAAAGCCGCTATGTCACGCTTTGCCGGCCGGTGCTCGGTGCTGTTGCAGAGCTATTGCGCGGGAATCGGTTACGGCGTCGAATTGTTAATGAAAGATGGCCGGCCGCTGGCTGCCTTTCAGCACAAACGGCGCCGGGAAATTCCCTTGACCGGCGGCGCGAGCGCTTATCGCGAAAGCGTCGCTCTGGACGGCGAGTTGTACGGCCATTCCTTGCGGTTGCTGAGTGAGTTGCGCTGGACCGGCTTGGCGATGGTGGAATTTAAAGTGGGCCCCTCCGGCGCCAAGTTGATGGAGATCAACGGCCGCGTTTGGGGCTCGCTGCCGTTGGCCGTGGCGAGCGGGGTTGATTTTCCGGCGCTGCTGGCGGAGCTTTATTTGCACGGGGCGGAGGCCATTAAACTGCAGTTGGAATCAAATTACCGGCTCGGCGTGCGCTGCCGTGATTTGCAGCGCGATTTGATGTGGATCGCCGCCGTCTTGTTGCAACGCCGTCATTATTCTTTTCTCACCATGCCGGGCCGAAAACGCGCGCTGCTGGCGCTGCTGGGCCTGTTCAATCCTCGCCGCAAGTTCGATCTTCTCACTTTGCAAGATCCCTTGCCGGGAGTGGCCGAGTTGCCGCGCATTGCTAAAAAATTTCGCCGCAAAATGCAGGACGCAGAATGAAATTGGAGTAATGGATTATTGGATTGATGGATCATTGGATTAATGGAATAATGGGTTTCCAACACCCCAACAATCCAATAATCCAAAACTCCATTACACTGTAATCCGTCAATTCGATAAAATTATGTTGCGGGTTCTAACCTATCAGCGGATTGCCGAGTTGAAAGACTCGCAAACACTCAATCCTCGCTCGATCAGCGCCACCCCGGCGGGCTTTGCCAAACAAATGCGCTATGTGGCGAATTATTGGCACGTCGTTTCCATGCCCCAAGTTCTCGAGGCCATGGAACAAAGAACGCCCCTGCCGAAACGCGCCATGCTGATCACCTTTGACGACGCTTGCTGTGATTTCGGGGAGATCGCGTGGCCGATTTTGCAGAGCTTCCGCTTGCCGGCAACGCTCTTCGTTCCCACCGACTATCCGGATCAACCCCAACGATCCTTTTGTTGGGATCGGCTTTATCGCGCCATCTTTTTGACTTCATCGTCCGAGGTTTATATCATGCCCCTCGGCGTTTTGCCGCTCAGAAATTCCGTTGAGCGCTACCGGAGCTTGTGGCGCGTGCAAAACTACGCGAAGACGATCGCGCACGCCGGGGCGATGGCCTTGGTGGACGAAATCTGTGCCAAGCTCGGCAGCCAGCCGGTCGTGCAAAAGCACACGTTGGGCTGGGAGGAGTTGCGGCAGTTGGCCCTAGCCGGCGTCACGCTTGGCGCTCACACGCAAACACATCCCATTATGACGCAAATTACGCCGGCGGAAATCCGCCAGGAAATCAGCGGCTCGCAAAAAACCTTGCAGCGCGAAATCGGTGCCGCGCTGCCGATCTTTTGTTATCCCAGCGGTGGCCACGACGCCGCCGTGGTTGCTATATTAAAGGATGAAGGCTTTGTCGCCGCCTTCACCACTTTGGATGGGCACAATGACCTGCGCTCAGCCGACCTGTTGCGACTCCGCCGCACCAATATTACCAAACGCACTTCGCCGCCAATCTTCCGCTTTCGGCTGTCGCGCTTGGGCGCCTATTTCGATCGTTGGCGGCATTGAAAGCTTTCCATTAAAATTTTACAGTTTCTGTAAATCTCATCCGTCGCAGTCGCGGCGCCGAGCAACAGTCACGCGACAAAAATGGCTTATCTCAAGTCGCGTTTTTTGAAAATTACAGAGCCCCACCCGCAGATGGATAAAAATGCTTGCATTTGTTGACAAATTTGTGAATCTTTATTTGTTATTGCACAAATTCGTTTGGCCGTTTAGAAAGGATCACTCATGAGCCAACCCAACCTCTTTTCATTTTTCGATCCGGATGGCAAGCGCTTGGAAGCCGGCCAGAGTATTCAAGCTGCATAAACGACAGGGACCATCTTTCTCACTCCAACTCCGTTGGGAGGATAAGATGAAACGTTTGATTGGCGTCATTAGTCTGCTGTTGACTGGAATATTGCTTCCCTTCTTTTCCAGCGCAGCACAAACTCAACCCGACAGTCTCGAATCGCTTGAGAGCAAAGCATTAAAAGTTTATATTGATTGCGACCTGTGCGATCTCTCTGACTTTGATTACATTCGCACGGAAATTACTTTCGTGAATTATGTCCGCGATCGGAAAGAGGCGCAAGTTCATGTGCTCATTAATCTCTTCCGCTACGCCGAATCGACCCGAAGGCAGTTGCGTTTTTTCTATAAAGCCGGTTATAATTTTTACCGCTATGAACAAGAGACGATTTTCGACAAAACTACTGAAACGCTGCTTGATGAGGTGCTGTCGATCACTTTGGACGTGAAGCAACCATGGGGATCGGTGCGGACCAGTTTTGAAGGCTCGAATTACTTCCACGCTTTCAAGAAGAACCGTTTAGAGCTTTTCGGCGAGCTGTCGTTGCGGCTTTTCAAAGGCGTTTCCCTGCAGGTAGTCGGAGAAATTTCACGGATTCGCGACCAGTTGTCTTTGCCCAAAGGCGGCGCCAGCCCCGAAGAAATTTTGCTCCAGCGCCGGCAGCTTGCCACGCAGTACAGCTACTTTGCCTCGATCGGCTTGAGCTACACTTTTGGCTCGATTTATAACAACGTGGTCAATCCACGCTTTGGAAATTGATCGCAAAAATCCTCATGAAATCTTCCCTTGCTAATTTTGCCAATTTGGAGTATATTCCGAAATAGTTGAACTATTTCGGAGCCTCTTCCCAAATGGAAATTATTAAACGATTGCTCGAAATCGACCTTCCACCCCGGCAGTCCGCATTTTTGTGGGGACCAAGAAAAACGGGGAAGTCAACCTACCTGAAAAATAAATTCCCCCAAAGCCCGGTTTATGATTTTCTTCTGACCGATCTGTTCGTCGAATTTTCCAAACGCCCTTCGTTGCTGCGAGAGCAATTGCTGGCCAAGTCCGCCGGCGATCTGCGGCAGCCGATTATTTTGGACGAAGTGCAGAAAGTCCCCCAGATTTTGGATGAAGTCCATTGGCTGATCGAAAACAAAGGTCTCAGGTTTATATTGTGCGGCTCCAGCGCGCGAAAGCTCAAAAAAGGCCAAAGCAACCTATTGGGCGGCCGGGCGTGGCGTTACGAAATGTTTCCTCTGGTGACGCCGGAGCTGGAGCATGTGGATTTGCTCCGCGCGCTCAACCATGGCATGATTCCAGTCCACTATTTGCAAGACGAGTATAGGAGATCGTTGAAAGCTTACGTGCGAGACTATTTGAAAGAAGAGATCTTCCACGAAGGCTTGACGAGAAACCTTCCGGCATTCTCACGCTTTTTTGATGCCATGGGTTATTCGCACGGCGAGCTGGTCAATTATTCCAATATTGCGCGCGACTGCGGCGTGGATTCCAAAACGGTAAAAGAGTATTTCCAAATTCTCGTCGATACTTTGCTGGGCAGATTCGTTCTCCCGTTCAAAAAAAGGCAGGCTCGACAAGTGATCGGCAAGGCGCCGAAGTTTTATCTTTTCGACGTCGGCATTGCCGGCGCCATCTCCAACCGGCGCGTGAGCCAGGAGAAGGGAGAGGCCTTCAGCAAGGCGTTGGAACATTTCGTCTTCATGGAGATTGCCGCTTACAATTCGCTCCGGGAACTGGATTTTGGCATTAATTTTTGGAGAACCAAATCGGGCTTGGAGGTGGATTTTGTGCTGGGCGGCGGCGAAGTCGCCATTGAAGTCAAAGGCACGAGCCGTTTGGACATTACTGATTTGCGCTCGCTCAATGCCTTCGTGGATGAATACTCATCGCGATCGGCTATCGTGGTGTGCAACGAAAAAAACGAAAGAATTTACGAGAGGATAAAAATCATGCCTTGGCGAAATTTTCTGCGCGACTTATGGGAGGGCAAAATCATACATTAAATCGCTTGAAAATCTGCGCCAATAATGTTATATTGCTGAAATACGAAAACCAGTATAAAGGCCAATATGAAAAATCTAAACAAATTCCCGCAATGGTCAGCTCGCTCCCTCCGGTTTTCTTTGTTTCCATTTTTGCTGCTGAATCTTTTAATGCTGGCTCTGCCGGCGCGCGCACAATCCCCCAATTGGCCCAGCCGTTTTCTCGAACTGCCGCGTCCCGATAGTTGCCGTGCTTTCTTGCTGTATCTCACCGAAGAGCCGCACGTCGCCGGCTCCGAGCAGGATTACGCCACGGCCGAGTACGTCATGAAAAAATTCAAGTCCTACGGCCTGACCGTTGAAATGCCGAGCTACGACGTTTATCTGCCGTACCCGAAAAAAGTCGAATTTAAAATCACGCAACCGATTCAGTTCACCGGCCCCACACCGGAGGCGGGTTTCGTCGGCGATAAAGATTCTTTTGATCCCGATATTATCCTGCCGTTTCACGCCTACTCGCCGAGCGGCGCGGCTGAAGGCCAGGTGGTTTATGTCAACTACGGCCTGCCGGAAGATTATGACCAGCTTGACAAACTCGGCATTTCGGTGCGTGACCGCATCGTGCTCGTGCGTTACGGCAAAGTTTTTCGCGGCGTCAAAGTGCGCGTCGCCGAAGAGCGCAAAGCTGCCGCCGTGTTGATTTATTCCGATCCGGCTGACGACGGTTACATGCAAGGCGACGTTTATCCCTACGGCCCGATGCGTCCCGAAACGGGAATTCAACGCGGCTCGGTGCAATATCTTTTTATATATCCCGGCGACCCGCTCACTCCGGGTTGGGGTGCAACCGGCGCCGCCGAACGCAACGCTGCCGAGCGCGCCAAAAATTTGCCGCGCATTCCTTCGCTGCCCCTCTCTTACGGCGATGCGGAAAAAATTCTGCGGCACCTTGCCGGTCCTAATGTTCCTCAAGGTTGGCAGGGCGGATTGCCATTCGCTTATCACGTCGGCCCCGGCCCGGCAGCGCTGCAGCTCGAAACTGTAATGGATTACCAGATTCGCCCGATTTGGAATGTCATCGGCACGTTGCGCGGCAGCGATGAGCCGGAAAATATCGTCATCGTCGGCAATCACCGCGACGCCTGGATTTATGGCGCCGTTGATCCCGGCTCCGGCACGGCCGCGCTTTTGGAAATGGCGCGCACGCTCGGCGAGCTGGTTCAACAGGGTTATCGTCCGCGCCGCACGATTCAATTTGCGAGCTGGGACGGCGAAGAACACGGCTTGCTCGGCTCGACGGAATGGGTGGAGCATCACAAAACGTTGACGTCGCGCAACGTCGTCGCGTATGTGAATATGGATGCGGCAGTCAGCGGCGACCAATTTTTTGCCGGCGCTTCACCGTCCTTGCGCACGTTCGTCCAGCAGATTACCGGCATGGTGAGTGATCCTAAAAGCGGCCGCAGCGTGGTGAGCCAATGGTGGCATCGGCAAAATGAAAACAAGAAGAGAAAGGTCGAGCCGAACTGGTCAAGGCTTGACACCGTCGCCGTCCAGATCGACGATCTCGGCGCCGGCTCGGATTTCACCGCGTTTCTCGATTTCGCCGGCGTGCCGTGCATCTCGATGAATTTTGGCGGGCCGTACGGCGTTTATCATTCGATGTATGATAATTTTTATTGGATGGAAAAATTTGGCGATCCGACTTTCGCCTATCACGCGACGATGACAAAAATCGGCGGGCTGATGGCAATGGCGCTCGCCGACCGGCCGGTGCTCCCGATCGACGTGTTCACTTTCGCCAAGCACTTGAGAAGAGAAATCCGCAGCGTGCAGGCGAGCTTGAAGGAGCTTGAAGCCAAGCCGGTCACGCAGCTCGATGATCTTGCTCGCAAAGTGAACGACTGGGTGAAGTTGGCGGAGAGTTGGCGCAAGCTGGCGCCGAACGCCGCCAATCTCGAAGCGTTGGATTTGCGCACGCTCAACGGCCATCTCATGTCTATCGACCGCGCGTTCATCTCCGCCGAAGGCTTGCGCGGCCGGACATGGTACAAAAATTTGTATGTCGCGCCCGGCGAATACACCGGCTACGCGGCGCAGACGCTGCCGGGCTTGCGCGATTGCATCGACAAAAATGATTTGGATCGCCTGCCCATCGAAGAATCGCGGCTCATGCAAGCCGTGGACGCTGCGATGTTGGCAACGCAGGCAGCGGTGGATTTGGTGCAGCAGCGGGTGACTGGAGGAGGAAAATGAGGTTTGAAATACATTTTACCCAACAATAAAAATCAAACTGAGAGGAAGGGAGCAAAACATGTGGCGTCATTTTGTCGTTGCGGTATTGATTACAGCAAGCCCGATTATTTCCGCAGCACGGCCGGAAATTCTCCCAACAGACACGACCAAAGCCGATACTTCCAAAGCCAAAAAGAAAGAAGCGGAAAGAGCCTTGCCGCTCAAGCCGGAGCGCAAAATTGAGTTCACTACGAACGAAGCCACGTGGCTCTCGCTCGATGTTTCGCCGGACGGCAAAACCATCGTCTTCGAGCTGCTCGGCGATCTTTATACCGTGCCCATCACCGGCGGCAAGGCGACGCGCATTTCGAGCGGGTTGGCGCTGGACACGCAGCCGCGTTTCTCGCCCGATGGCAAACGTCTCGTATTCGTGAGCGACCGCAGCGGCGCGGAAAATATCTGGCTGCTCGAAGTCGGTCGCACCATCGTCGACACGACCGCTGCCGCTGATAGCACCGGCTTGAAGGCGCTCACTAAAGGTCCGAATACGAATTACGCTTCGCCGGAATGGACGCCGGATGGCAAATACATCGTCGCCTCGAAAGGAGCAAGCGGATTAGGCGTTTATCATCCGTGGATGTATCACGTCGATGGCGGCAGCGGCGTGGATTTGCTGGCGAAAGAGAAAGATCGCAATGCGTTGGGCGCGGCGTTCGGACCGGATGGACGTTACATTTATTTTGCGACCAAAATGGGGCGCTGGGGCTACAATCTCCCCGCTATGAATTTTCAAGTCGCCATATATGATCGCGAAGTTGGAAAAGTTTTTCCGCTGAGCGGCGAAGTCGGCGGCGGCGTTCGTCCCGCGGTTTCGCCGGATGGGAAATGGCTGGTGTTTGCAAGTCGTCACGATGCGAAAACCGGTTATCGCGTGCGCAATTTGGAAAACGGCTTCGAGCAATGGCTGACGTATCCGGTGCAGCGCGATGATCAAGAGTCCCGCTTCACACGCGATTTCATGCCCGGCTATGCTTTCACGCCGGATAGCAAAGCGATCATCGCTGCGATTGATGGCAAAATCCATCGCGTCGCCGTGCCCACTGGAGAGCGCACCGAAATTCCCTTTGAAGTCGACGTCGCGCTCGCGGCGGGACCGAAAGTATATTTTGATACGCGCGTCGAAGACGGCCCGGTGAAAGTGCGGCAAGTGCGTTGGCCGGTCATTTCACCGGATGGAACGAAACTCGCTTTCACCGCGCTGGATAAACTTTATGTCCAAGATTTGGCGACCGGTTCCAACACGCGACTGGCCGAAATGCCTGCCGGACAATTCGCGCCAGCGTGGAGTCAGGATAGCAAGTGGCTTGCCTTCGTCACGTGGTCGGAAGAAGACGGCGGCCATCTTTATAAAGTTGCAGTGGCAAGTCGCAGTGGCACGGCGCAACGGTTGAGCACGATTAACGCTTTTTATGACGAACCGGTTTGGACGCCGGATGGCAAAGAAATCGTCGTCGCCAAAGGGCCGTGGCAACAACGCCGCACGTTGAGCTATTTCAATTTCATTCCCGGCGAAGGCATGGATCTCGTGCGCATTCCCGCCATTGGCGGCGCTGCGGCTCGCATTGCGCCATATCGCGGAACCACACCACATTTTGCCGACAAGCCGGATCGCCTTTATGTGTACGAAGGTGAAGAGGGCTTGATCTCCATGCGCCTGGACGGCACCGACCGCAAAGTGCACGTGAAGGTGACCGGCATGATGCCGCCGTTCGGTGGCGAAAAACCGATTCCCGCCAGCGAGATAGTCATGAGTGCAGATGGCGAGCACGCGCTGGCGTTGGCGCAAAATCAGATTTATGAAATTACCGTGGCAAAGATTGGCGAAGAGCCGCCCACCGTTTCCATTTTGAATCCGGACGAGGCGACGTTTCCCGTGAAGAAGCTGACAACCATCGGCGGCGCATTCATGACGTGGGGACCCGGCGCGAAAGAAGCGGTATGGTCGCTCGGCAACACCGTCTTTCGCTACGATTTTGCAGCGGCGAAAGCTTTTGATGACTCGTTGAAAAAAACTGATAGAACAGCTAAAAAAGAAGAAACGAAAGATGAAGAAGAAAAGTTGTACGAGCCGAAAAAGATCGTCATTAATCTCGAAGCGCCGCGTGTGAAGGGCACGGGCACTATCGTTTTGCGTGGCGCGCGCATTCTCACCATGACGCCTGGCGCGGGAAATAACGGCGTCATTGAAAATGGCGCAGTCGTCATTAAAGACAATCGCGTCGAACAAGTTGGTCCGAGCGCGACGATTTCAACACCGGCAGGCGCGCGCGAAATTGATGTCACCGGCAAAACCATCGTGCCCGGTTTCGTTGATACGCACGCCCACATGTGGCCGGCGTGGGGCGTGCATCGCGGCGTGGTGTGGGAATATCTTGCCAATCTTGCTTACGGCGTGCTCACGACGCGCGACCCGCAAACTTCCACCACTGATGTACTGACTTACAGCGACCTTGTCGAAACCGGCGCGTTGCTCGGCCCGCGCGTTTTTTACACTGCGCCCGGCGTCTTTGCCACCGATCAAATCAAGAGCCTGAAAGACGCCAAGCGGGTGCTGGCGCGCTACTCGGATTATTATCACACCAACACCATCAAGCAATACGTGGCCGGCGACCGCAACGCGCGCCAGTGGATCATCATGGCCTCAAAAGAGAAATCCATCATGCCGACCACCGAAGGCGCGCTCGATATGAAGCTGGATCTCTCGCAAATCATTGACGGCTATCCCGGCCACGAGCACAGCTTTCCGATTGCTCCGCTTTACAAAGACGTTGTCGAGCTGGTGGCCAAATCTGGAACGTTTTACACGCCGACATTGCTGGTTTCTTACGGTGGGCCATGGGCGGAAAATTAGTATTATACCAACACGCCAGTTCATGACGATGCCAAGGTGCGGCGTTTCTTTCCGCATGAAGAACTCGACAAGCTAACGCGCCGTCGCCCGTGGTTTCACGAGGACGAACACGTCTTTCGGCTGCACGCCGCGCAAGCGAAGAAGATCGTCGAGGCCGGCGGCAAAGTTTGCATCGGTGGGCACGGACAGTTTCAGGGCTTGGGCTATCACTGGGAGCTTTGGTCGGTGCAATCCGGCGGCATGTCGAATATGGATGCCTTGCGCTGCGCCACCATCTTCGGCGCACAAGCCCTCGGCTTCGAAAAAGATTTGGGTTCAATTACAGCGGGCAAGCTGGCGGATCTGCTCGTGCTCGACCACAACCCGCTCGAAAATATCCGCAATACCAACTCGATCCGCTACTTGGTGAAAAACGGCTTGCTCTACAACGCCGAAACGCTCGATCAAATTTGGCCGGTGGAGAAAAAACTCGGCCCGCAGTATTGGTGGAATCAGGAGCCGAGGTAACCCAGACCGCCGGTCTGGAGCGCTGGATTGTTGGAGTAATGGATTATTGGATGATTGGATTAATGGATCATTGAGCACCAAGCATCCAAAATTCTATTAATCCAACAATCCAACAATTCATCAATCCACTGATCCATCAATCCATCACTCCAAAACTCCGTGATGACGTATGCTAACTCCCAACACTGGTGCGCAGGCGCGCGAAACCGCCATTCGACAGGCGCGAGATGAAATCCTGCACAAGCCGGTGTATCTCGACACCGAAACCACTGGCTTGGAGAAATTTGATCAGATTGTAGAAATTTGCGTGTTGGATTTTGATGGCAGCGTGCTGGTGGATTCGCTGGTGAAGCCCACAAACAAAATTCCGGCGGTTGTTACGAAATTGCACGGCATCACCGACGCGATGGTGAAAGAGGCGCCGACCTGGCCGGAGATTTGGCCTGCGGTGCAAGCCGCGCTCTCTGGACGGCACGTGGCCATCTACAGCGCCGATTACGATATGCGGGTGATGAAACAGTCGCATCGCCATCACGCGATGCGCTGGAAGTTGAAGGGCGCCAACTTTTTTTGCATTATGAAACTCTACGCCCAATTCCGCGGCGAGTGGGATGATTATCACGGCACGTATCGCTGGCACAAGCTCGAAGAGGCGGGCTGGCACTGCAAGATCGAATTGCCCAACGCGCACCGCGCCAAAGCCGATGCGCTGCTGGCGCGCGCGGTGTTGCATTATATGGCCGAGAGCAAGTAACCTCTGTGGGCGCAGCCAGACGGCTCGTCTGGGGTGTTGGAATTTGGAATTGCTGGATTTTTGATGATGACCACGACGAGCCCAAAATTTAAACATTGAAACCGAAGGCACTATGTGTTATATTTTGTCGTATGAAGATTCTCCAATTAGACATTGAAGGCTTTCGTTCCCTGAAAAAGGTGAGCTGGAAGCCTGGTGATTTGAACGTCATCATCGGCCCCAATGGCACTGGAAAATCTAACTTGCTACGCTTTCTTGAGTTGATGTCTGTTTCCGCTCAGGGAAGACTCGGGAAATATATTCAATCGCTCGGAGGAATGGAGCCGATTGTTTGGGATGGGCAGACAACAACCATTTCATTCAAGCTCAGGAGGCCGCTTGGAGAAAACGATTTGACGTCCTATTTTTTGGAATTTGTGCGTTTGGGCACGAGCAGCTCATTCCGAATTCAACGAGAACTCCTTGCTGACTTTTATCCTGTTGAAACTGAAAAAAAAGATGAACCATTTAAATTTCTCGAAAGAAGCGGCTTGCAAGCTCGTATTTTTACCGAAAAGCACGAAGTCTTGACGGCACCGGAAGATTCCATTTCCGAGGAAGAATCCTTTCTTTCAATTGCAGCAGGTCCTTTCGTCAGTAATCCTTTAACTAAGCTATTCCAATTAGATTTGGCACTTTGGAAGGTCTATCAAGATATACAGGTACATCAGGATGCAATCATTCGTCAGGCCGCTGTTGCACGATCGGAAAAAATGATTGCTCCACATGGTCAAAATCTTATTCCCGTTTTGCACACTCTTTATACTGGCGATCGTGATTTTAAAAAAGAAATTAACACTGCTATGCGCGCCGCCTTTGGAGATGATTTTGACGAACTCGTTTTTCCGCCCGCAGCGGATCAAAGAGTTCAGTTGCGCGTTCGTTGGAAATCGCTGAAACGAGAGCAATCTGCCGCCGATCTTTCCGATGGCACATTGCGGTTTTTGCTTCTTCTGACTATTTTGGCGAGTCCCTCGCCGCCGCCGCTCATTGCGATTGATGAGCCTGAAACCGGCCTGCATCCATCAATGTTGCCAATTATTGCCGAATACACCGTCGATGCCGCTACGCGAACACAAGTCATCTTCACCACCCATGCTCCTCAGTTTTTGGATGCGTTCACAGATACAAAGCCGACCACCACGGTAGCCAAATGGGAAAATGGGGAAACGACACTCAAAGTTCTCGCAGACGAACAGCTTGATTACTGGCTGAAAGAGTATTCGCTCGGTGCGCTTTTTAAATCTGGGGAATTGGAGGGCATGGAATGAAGTTTATTCTTTTCATTAATCAAAAACGCCTTGCCTAAAAATCTCCAGCATCCTGAGGAAGTCAACTTTGATGAGCCGCCGGCAAAACTGTTAGAGCGTATTTACAAGCAGAAAACGCAACGGCCTTATAAAAAAGTGGTGCAAGGCAGCGAGTTGTTCAGCAAACTTGATCCAAATCTCGCCTACTCCAAATGCCCACGACTCAAAGAACTCTTGGACGAAATGTTGAAATTGGCTAAAGAAGCTGGTTTGTGAAATTGTAAAGTCCTTTTTTCGTTGCAGTTCTCTTTTCGTTGCGAGTAACCTTATGCACGGCGGCGATCTCATCGCGGAAGTTCTCAAAGCGCAAGGTGTCGAGTTTCTCTTCACGCTGTGCGGCGGACATATTTCGCCGATTCTAGTCGGCTGCAAGCAGCGCGGCATTCGCGTCATAGACGTTCGGCACGAAGCTACCGCCGTGTTTGCCGCCGATGCAGTGGCGCGTCTCACCGGCATTCCAGGCGTAGCAGCGGTAACGGCTGGCCCGGGCGTCACCAACACGATGACGGCAGTCAAAAATGCTCAACTCGCGCAATCGCCCGTCGTGTTGTTGGGCGGCGCAACCGCCACGGCGCTGAAGGGTCGCGGCGCTTTGCAAGACATCGATCAAATGGCGCTGTTCAAGCCGCACGTGAAATGGGCGAAGTCGGTGCGCCAAGTTCGTGATTTGGTGCCGGCGCTTGAACAAGCTTTCAGAATTACAAAAAGCGATGTACCGGGCCCGGTGTTTGTTGAATGTCCGGTCGATTTGCTTTACGATGAATCTGTTGTGCGCGAGTGGTACGGCGTCAAATCACAGGGCGGGCGCACACTGGCGGAGCGGGCTTTAAAGTGGTATCTCAAGTATCACGTCAACAAACTTTTCGCCGGAACCAGTGCGGTCAACTTTTCTCTGCGCATTGAAATTGCGCCACCATCGCCAAATCCAGCCGACATTCGCAAAGCCACAGAAAAATTGCAACGCGCCGAACGTCCTGTGCTTCTCGTTGGCAGCCAAGCCTTGCTCGAAGCGCCGGAAGCAGCGCAAGTGGCGGCGGCAGTGGAACGCTTGGGAATTCCGGTTTATCTCTCCGGCATGGCGCGCGGAATGCTCGGCAAACAACATGCTCTGTTGATGCGGCACAAACGCCGCGAAGCGCTCAAAGAGGCTGATCTCGTCATTCTTGTCGGCGTGCCGTGCGATTTTCGTTTGGATTATGGAAGACACATTCGACGAAGTTCGTATCTCATTTCCGCCAATCGCAGCCGAGTTGATTTGAAAAAGAATCGGCGTCCCAACTTGGCAATACTCGGCGATCCTGGTTTGTTTTTGCGCCAGCTTTCTGAAACGTTGCCGAAAAATGATCATTGGCAAAATTGGCAGAAACAATTGCGCCAACGCGATGCAGCGCGTGAGCAAGAAATTTGTCAACAAGCTCAAGAATCGACAGAATTATTGAATCCGGTTCAACTTTGCCGGGAAATTGAAAAAAATATTCCATCCAACAGCGTTATTGTCGCGGATGGCGGTGATTTTGTCGCAACGGCTTCGTACATTGTGAGCCCATCCGGGCCGCTCACTTGGCTCGACCCCGGCGTTTTCGGCACGCTCGGCGTCGGCGCCGGATTTGCGCTCGGCGCCAAATTATGTCGTCCGGATTCCGAAGTGTGGGTTTTATTCGGCGACGGCTCGGTGGGTTATAGCTTGTCGGAATTTGACACGTTCGTGCGTCATCAAATTCCCGTATTGGCGATTGTGGGCAACGATGCATGTTGGACGCAAATCGCCCGCGAGCAAGTGGAGATGCTCAACGATGATGTCGGCACGGTTCTGCGCCACACGGATTATCATGTCGTCGCTGAAGGTTTCGGAGGTAAGGGATTCTTGCTCAAGGACTCTCAACACCTCTGCGAGATCCTGCAACAAGCCAGAAAAGCGGTATCGCAAGGCCAACCGGTGTTGGTGAATGCGCACCTCGGCAAGACCGCGTTTCGCCAAGGGTCGATTTCGATGTGACGCGTTCGTAGTAGCTCCTTCAGGAGCCAATGCGTGAGCGCCTGAAGGAGCGACTACAAACATTATTTATTTCCATGCAAGCGAAAAAAATACAAAATCGACGTCTATCGCAGCGCTCTGGATTTCACGCATGGTTTTCACACGACGATAAACAAAACTTAATGCTGTTCGCTCCAAAAAGTCGGAGGAAACATGAAAAGAAAGCTTAATTTCATCATCGCTTCTCTACTGCTTATCGCTCTGCTCGTCTCTGCCTCAATAGCTCAAACACCCGAGAAACGCCTGCTCACTCTCGACGACTTGGCCGCCTTGCGCGATGTCAGCGATCCGCAAATTTCTCCAGATGGCGCGTGGGTGGCCTATACCGTCGGCACCATTGACATGAAAGAGGACAAGAAGAATAGCGATCTGTGGATGACGAGCTGGGACGGCGCTAAGGCGATGCAACTCACGTTTACGAAAGAGAGCGAGAGCAGTCCGCGTTGGAGTCCGGATGGCAAATATCTGGCGTTTTTATCGAGCCGTACTGTTGAAGAAGAAACCGATCAAGTTTGGCTGATGAATCGCGACGGCGGCGAGGCAGAAAAGATCACCGATTTCAAAGGCGGGGTGAATGATTATGTTTGGTCGCCGGATGGCAAACGACTCGCGCTCATCGTTGCTGATCCTGACTCCGAGGCTCTTGCCACAAAAGATAAATCCGAAAAGAAAACGCCGAAACCGGTTGTCATTGATCGCTATCAATTCAAAAAAGACGAAGTTGGCTATCTGCGCCATTTACGCCAGCATCTTTATGTCTTCGATCTCGCGACGCGCAAAGCCGAGTTGCTGACGCCCGGCGATTACGACGAGTATTTGCCGGCGTGGTCGCCTGATAATTCGTCAATTGTTTTTGTGAGCAAGCGCGGCCCGGATCCGGATCGCCACGACAATTACGATCTTTACGTGATCGCGGCCAAAGCCGGCGCGAAGCCACGCCAACTCACGACGTCCGAAGGCGCGGATTGCCATCCGGATTGGGAGAGCCGGCCGGCGTGGAGTCCGGATGGAAAATTTATTGCGTATCTGCAAGGCGGTCCGCAAAAATTGATTTTTTACGCGGTTTATCAATTGGCCGTAATTCCGGCAGTTGGCGGCTCAGTGAAATTGCCGGCGCCGATTGATCGCAATATGTATGATCCGCAGTGGTCTGTCGATGGTTCGGTCATTTATTTTCGGTTGGAAGATGATCGCACGACGTTGCTTGTAAAAATTCCTGCGGCAGGCGGAAATGTTGAGCGTTTAATCAATGAACGACGTGAAATCAGCGATTTTGATTTTGCCTCCGACGGGAAATTGGTTTTGCTTTCAAGCCGTCCGCAAGAACCGCATGAAGTTGTCGTACTCGATAACAATACGCTGCGACCGCTGGCGCGTAAAAATGAAGCGTTGCTGGCAAAACTCAAGCTCGGGGCGGTGGAAGAAATCAGTTTCAAAAGCAAAGACGGCACGGTGATCAACGGTTTTGTAGTGAAGCCGCCGGATTATGTCGCGGGCAAAAAATATCCGGCGATTCTGCGCATTCACGGCGGGCCAGTGTCGCAGTTCGGCAATGAGTTCATGTTTGATTGGCAGCTTTTCGCTGCGCGCGGCTACGTCGTCGTTGGTTGCAATCCGCGCGGCAGCTCCGGTCGCGGTGAAAAATTTTCAACGGAAATCTACGCGGATTGGGGAAATAAAGATGCGCAAGATGTGTTGGCCGCCATGGATTACGTCGTGGCGCAAGGCATTGCCGATCCGCAAAGGCTCGGCGTCGGCGGCTGGAGCTACGGCGGCATGTTGACAAATTACGTCATTGCGCAGGACACCCGTTTCAAAGCGGCAGTCAGCGGCTCCAGCATCTCGAATATTCTCGCCGGCTACGGTACCGACCAGTATATTCGCGAATACGAGTATGAGATCGGCACGCCGTGGCGCAATCTCGACACTTGGATGCGCGTGTCGTTTCCGTTTTTGCACGCAGATCGCATCGTGACGCCGACGCTCTTTTTATGCGGGCAGGACGATTTCAACGTGCCGCTACTGAACTCGGAGCAGATGTATCAAGCTTTGCGCAGCCTCGGCCGCGACACGCAGCTTGTCATTTACCCCGGCGAATATCATGGCCTCACCAAGCCGAGTTATCGGCGTGATCGTCTGCAGCGTTATCTGGCTTGGTACGACAAGTATCTGATGCCGAAGGCGGCAAGCTCAAAAGCGGCTGAGGGATCAAAATAGCACATCTCAATGTGGACAAGCCACAACCAAAAAATAAAAACAAAAGCGCACACTGACGCAAAAGCATCGCAAAGATATTTTTGCAAGATGATTGTGGCAAGATGATTTAAAAGCTTTTAAATCATCTTGCCGTAATTATTTTGCGTATTCATAAAGGCATTGAAATTCGAGTTATCTTTGCGTGTTCTCAGGCTTGAATAGTTACCACAAATCCATTGATGCTCACACTAAAAACCGAAGAACCTATGCAAAAAATCGCGATCATTCCCGGCGACGGCATCGGCATCGACGTCACGCGCGAGACCGTGAAAGTGCTGCGTCGCGCCAACGAAGTTTTCAAGCTTCCTCTCGAGCTGGTGGAATTTGAGTTCGGCGCGGATTATTATCTCAAAACCGGCATCGGCTTGCCGCCCGGGCAAATGGAAGAATTTCGGAAAAATTATGCCGCCGTTTATCTCGGCGCGCTCGGCGATCCGCGCATTCCCGACATGCGGCACGGCCGGGAGATTCTATTGGGCATGCGCTTCGATCTCGATCTTTATATCAATCTACGGCCAGTGAAGCTGCTGAACGAGCGGCTTTGCCCGTTGAAAAACAAAACCGCCCAAGACGTAGATTTCGTCGTCTTTCGCGAAAACACCGAAGGGCCGTATGTCAACGCCGGCGGCATATTGAAAAAAGGCACGCCGGATGAAGTCGCCACGCAAGAATCGTACTACACGCGCAAAGGCGTCGAGCGCATCATCCGCGCTGCGTTTGAATATGCCAAATCCCACCATCGCACGCGCGTCACGATGTCCGACAAATCCAACGTGCTGCGCTTTGGCCACGATCTCTGGCAGCGCGTCTTCGCCATAGTCGGAGAAGAATATCCTGAAATCGAAAAAGATCATTTCTTCGTCGATGCGCTGGTGATGAAGATGGTCAAGAATCCGGAGCATTTTCAGGTCATCGTCACGGAGAACATGCTTGGCGATATCATCACGGATCTCGGCGCCATTTTGCAAGGCGGCCTCGGCATGGCCGGTTCCGGCAATATTCATCCTGGCCGAGTTTCTCTCTTCGAGCCGGTACACGGTTCGGCACCGCACATGGCCGGAAAAAACAAGGCGAATCCCATCGCAGCAATTTTAACGGTGTCAATGATGCTGGATTTTCTCGGCCATCAACAAGCGGCGGCAGCGGTCGAGGCGGCGGTGCAAAAGGCGGTGGACGAAAAGCAAGTGACGGCGGACGTTGGCGGGAATTTGGGGACGAAGGAGTGCGGGGATTTTGTGGCGAATCTAATTGGATAAGGTAGTTTGATTTAAACAACACCAAATCTACAAAAGTTGGCTATTGCTTTTAATGCCACTTTTTTTTAAGTTATTAATGGCAAACCGCAAAGCCTTGCCAAAGTTTTCTTCTTACGAAGAAGCTGCCGAATGGCTGGATACACATTCAACCGCAGATTTGGAAACCACGCCGGCACATTTCGAGCTTTCGCCGAATTTCAGGGTCGTTGTGATGGGAAAAAACATAAAACGCAGAGCGGGCACGATTCGCCGAAGGAAAGCGAAAAAGAAATTTGAGTACATCGTCTTTATCAGTCATTCGTCAAAGGATGCTTGGATAGCGCGAGTTATCGCCGAGAAGATTGCCGCGACGGGAGCAATGCCGTGGCTGGATGAGAAAGAACTTAAAGGAGGCGACGACGTAGGAGATAAAATCAAACAAGGAATTATTGCCTGTCAGGAGGCGGTTGTCCTTGTTTCTCCATATAGTCTAAAATCGCAGTGGGTTCTGCATGAAATTGGCGCCGTTTGGGGACGGGAAAAGCGCGTGACGCCGATTTTGTATGGTGTCCCTTACCGGGCATTAAAACCGTTCGGGAACATCAAAGCAATTGAGTTGAATGACATTGATGAATTTCTACTGCAGTTGAAGGAGCGGATTTCTTTAAATATCAACTCGAACTAATAGGTGATCGCCATGACATACAAAGTGTTCATCATTTCTACTCAAAAGGATGCAGATCTCGTGCTTGAGCTTGCACGCCGATTGGAAAAGGCAGGCATAAAAGTACTTGCAAGGAAAGCTCTTGCAAGTGAAGCCATAGACAACCGAATCCGGCGCAGCCTTGGTGAAAGTAACGAGGTATTTGTCTTGTTGACTGATAAATCTTTGAATAACGAACGTGTGACGGTCTTATTGGGCGCCGCCTTTGGCTTGCATAAGCCAATCACGCCTATTCTTGTAGGCGTGCGCGAACACGAACTTCCATCAATGGTTCGTGGTATGAGGCATCTTAAATATGCTGAAGTTGACGACTATATTTCCGAGCTGCGGAGCCGATCAGAAAAAGTAGCTGCGTAAAAGATATTTTTTAAATGTAAGCTTTAGCTCAACAGTATTCGGATGGCACTGCCCAAGGACGGCATTTTCATATATGGATTCAACCAAAGAATTATCAGATTTACCCATCTTTCAATCCGCGCATACAATACACGAACTTGACCGAGAGACGCAGACGGGGCCGCGCTCTTTTTTTCATCCTACCGAGCGACCCAATTCTCCTGAACATAAAGCAGCACTGCCCCGGGCGCAAACCGTCGCCGCCCTGAAAATCTCCGTCTACGAAGGCTTTTCGGCGCAAACGTTTGTGACGCTGACCGGCGGCGTTTTTCTGCCGGCCTTCGCGCTCGCTTTGGGCGCGAACAATTTTTATATCGGCGCTTTGGCAGCCATTCCTTTCTTCGCCAATCTCTTTCAGCTTGCCGGCGCTTTCTTCGTCGAAAAATATGGCTGGCGCAAAAAGTTTTGCATCATCACTTCGAGCCTGCAGCGCCTGAGTTGGGCGCCGGCGGTGATTTTGTTTTTGCTCTTCGCGTCGGAAAGCAAAAGCGCTGTGCTCGGCGTTTTGCTGGCGTTCATGATCGTGACGCACGTGCTCGCCGCCATGGCCGGCGTTTCGTGGCTGTCGTGGATGACCGACGTGGTGCCGGAGGGTATTCGCGGCCGTTACTTTGGCCTGCGCAACGCCGTTATCAGCTTCGCCACCAGTTTGTCAACTTTTGCGGGCGGCTGGTTTCTCGAGCGCCAACAAGGGCGCCTTTCGGCGTTCGGCATTTTATTCCTCATCGCCTCGGCGGCCGGTGCGGTTTGCACCGTTTTGCTCATCAAACAGCCGGAGCCGCCCAAGCTGCGCCCACCGCGCCAAGAACGTTTCTTTCGTCTTTATTTGGAGCCTTTCCGGCAGCCGAACTTTCGCCGGCTGCTGCGCTTTTCGATGCTTTGGCAATTCGGATGTTATTTCGCCTCGCCATTTTTCGTCGTCTACATGCTCACCGAGCTGGGCATGAGCTACGCTTTAACGGCAATATACGCCATGGTCGCCGCCGTTTTTGACTTGGTGGGCATGCGGGTTTGGGGACACGTTTCCGACCACACCGGCAACAAGCCGGTGATGACGATTACCGCCGTGGCTGTCGTCGCGCTGCCGTGGCTTTGGCTGTCAACCACTTCGAATGCGTTTTGCTTTTATTGGCTCATGCCCTTGCTGCACATCGCCGGTGGATTCTTTTGGGCCGGCTACAATTTGTGCTCCACCAACATTATGTTTCGGCTGGCGCCGCGCGACCGCAACTCCATTTATTTTGGAGCGTGGGCGGCTTGCAACGGCCTGGCTGCCTGTGCCGGCGCGCTGCTCGGCGGCGTGCTTGGCCGTTGGGCGGCGCATCATGAAATCCAGTTGATCTTTTTTTCGCTCGCGGGATTGAAAACCGTTTTTTTGTTGGCGGGCGCATTGCGTCTGGCCGCCGTGTTTCTTTTGCGCCCGCTCCGGGAGCCGCAAGGCATGCGCACGTGGCAGGCGATTCGCGTTTTGCGCAACGTCAAAAGCTGGCCGTTGATATTGAGCGACCATCGCGTGTTCGTCTCTGAAAATGACTCGACCCAAGCCTCATCGGAGCGCGTCCTCGAAGAATCGCTGTGGCCGCTGTTTGGCCGCAGGAAAAAGCCCGGCAAAAGCGGCCTAAAAAAGAAACAAGAGTAATTGCTCACGAAAATGGAACAGCTCACGAAATTGATTTCCAGAAAATTTCCGTGAAAGTTCTGTTCCGTGAGCCAAAATTTTTGCTTTTATTGCACTGGTCTCATAAACTACGTTAAAGAAAACCAGGGCATTCGGAGGCGATGGACGGCGTGACCACTGTGCCGTTCGTCATCATTGCCGCGCACTGGGTGGAGGCGTTTGCCGAGCCGAAAACGATGTGGCTGGCTCTGGCAATGGCCAGCACGTTTGCCGGCAACTTCACCATCGTCGGCTCGGTGGCGAACATGATCGTGATGGAGCTTTCGCGCGATCACGCGCGCGTCCCATTTTGGACGTTCTTCAAAATCGGCGCGCCGCTGACGCTGCTCTCCACGGCGATGGGGGTGGTGATTTTGGAGTTGTATGCGATGCTTGGCATTTGAGGCTGGATACTTGATTCTCGATCCTTGATGCTTGATTACAAGTTCTTTCCAGCATCCAGAATCAAGCATCGAGCCTCCAGAAAACCATTGCTTTTTATCTGAAACTTCATAAGATTTAGATCATACGAACCAGCAACGGGAGAAGACAACATGATGGAAGTTCGGTATGGTCAGGCGCAAGACTTGATGAAACGTGTTCGGGCAGCAGAACATGAACACGTGTTCCATTTTTGGGATAAAATAAAGGAGGATTCGCAACACCAGCTATTGCATCAACTTTCATTAATTGATTTTGGCTTGATGGAGCGGCTCTATCGCGAATACATCGTTCACAAGAGCACTCCCGACGTTTCAGCGTTGGAGCCGGCCGAGATTATAACATTAGCCCATCAACGCGCGCACCCGGAGGAAATCGCCAAGATGATCGCGCGCGGCGAAGAGATGCTCCGCGCCGGCAAGATCGCCACGATACTGGTTGCCGGCGGCCAGGCTTCGCGATTGGGATTTGACAAACCCAAAGGCGAGTATCCCATCGGGCCGGTGAGCGGAAAAAGTCTTTTTCAATTGCACGCCGAAAAACTGCTGGCGACGGCGCGCCGTTATCGCACGCGCATTCCGTGGTACATTATGACCAGCGACGCCAACGCCGGCGAGACGCGCGCGTTTTTTGAACAAAATAATTTGTTTGGCTACCAGCCGGCGGATATTTTCTTTTTCGAGCAGGAGATGATGCCGGCCCTCGATGAAAACGGCAAGCTCGTTCTCGATGCGCCGGATCATATTTTCATGAACCCCAACGGCCACGGTGGCACGCTCACCGCGCTGGAGAAAAGCGGCGCGCTGGCGGACATGCGGCGGCGCGGCGTCGAAGAGATTTTCTATTTTCAAGTTGACAATGTTCTGTTGCAAATGTGTGATCCTTTGTTTATCGGCTACCATGCGGCCGCTAATGCGGAGATGAGCGCGAAGGTTTGCGCCAAGCGTGATCCTTATGAAAAAGTCGGCGTCATCGGCAGGGTGATCGACCACGTTTCGGGCAAGGCCGGCAAGCTCAAAGTGATCGAGTACAGCGACATGAGCAAAGCCGACAAGGAAGCGCGCCATTCCGATGGCACGCTCAAATACAACGCCGGCAGCATTGCGGTTCATCTTTTCAATGTGGACTTTATCGCGCGTGAAGTCAACGGCGGCACGAAATTGCCCTGGCACGTGGCGCACAAACAGATTCCTTTTCTCGATGCGGGCGGCAATTTGATTCAGCCGGAGCAGCCGAACGGCTATAAATTTGAGACGTTCATTTTTGACGCGTTGAGCGACGCGCAACGCGTGGTCGTACTGGAAGTCGAGCGGCGCTTCGAATTCAGTCCGGTTAAAAATGCCGCCGGCGAAGATTCCCCGCAAACCGCGCAACACGATTTGTGCGAATTGTACGGGCATTGGCTGGAGCACGCCGGCGTCAAAGTTCCGCGTGATGCAGCCGGGCGTTTACAGACACGCCTCGAAATCAGCCCTTTATTTGCGCTGGACGCGCCGGAACTGGCAAAAAAGATTTCGCCGCATCTCCAGATGCAGGACGAGCTTCATCTGCAACCATGACGGGCAAGCCGCAAAAATCCAGCGCCACCGACGAGCAAAAACTCGCTCACGGAAATGAACTCTCACAGAAAAAACTTTTGAATTTAATTTCCGTGATCCCGCCGTGCGGGACACTTCTGTGAGCCAATGCCTTTTGAAGGACAACATGCTTTACTGCTATTTTCATACGCCGGATGGCGGCTTGGCCCTGGCGCAGGATACGGCTGCCGTCCGCCGGGCTTTTCAAGACGGCAAATTGTATTGGGTCGATCTCGAAGATCCCACCGAAAGCGAAGAAGAAATTCTATGGGAAATTTTCAATTTTCACCAGCTCGCCATCGAAGATTGCATCGCCACCCACCAATATCCCAAAATCGACGATTACGGCGATTATCTTTATATCATCGTTCACGCCGTCGATTACAATAAAATCGACAGCGCTTTTCGCACGACGGAATTGGATATTTTTCTCACGCCAAATTTCGTCGTCACCTTTCATTACGAGCCGATGCGGACGACGACGCACCGGCGTCTGCGCCTGAAGGAAGGCGCGCTGCCGCCCGATCGCCGGCCGGCATTTTTGCTGCACCAAATTCTCGACGACTTGGTACACAATTACGCGCCGGCGATGGAAAATTTCGAGAAACAGATCGGCAATATCGAGGAAATCATCATCAAAAAGCCGCATCCGCGCGTGCTCGACCGCATCTTTGAATTTAAAAGGGAAGTGCTCAACCTCAAGCGCATTCTCGGGCCGCAGCGCGACGTCATCAGCCGGCTTGGACGCGGCGAATTTCGCCTGATTCCTCCCGAGCTGAAAGCGTATTACCGTGACGTCTTCGACGAGATTTCCCGCTATGCCGAAATGGCCGAGACCCATCGTGACTTTATCATGATGGCGCTGGACGCCTATCTTTCTTCGGTGTCCAACCGCCTCAACGAAATCATGCGCGCGCTGACGCTGATCTCCACCATCTTCCTGCCGCTCACGTTCATCACCGGACTGTTCGGGATGAATTTCGACGTCATTCCTTTGAGCAAACATCCGCTGGGGTTCTATCTGACGGTCGCAGTCTCGGTCTTGGTCGGGGTGGCGATGTTTTTGTATTTTAAATTTAAGAAATGGGTGTGAGAAATTTCCCTCGCCAATTCTTTTTCAAAAAACTTGTTTGCAATTTCGCTCAAAAAGTGTTAAAATAGCAATGGCTAGCTTCGTTTGAAACACTGGCGGATATCGGTTGGGTTGATGGATGATTGGCTGAGCGAATGGGAAAACGCAAAGAAGCAAATCTCAAGCGCATCGAATTGGCCCAAGTCATGCTGGATGACGCCCGGTTCAATTTGCAGCACAAGCGTTATCGCTGCACGATTAGCCGGAGTTATTACGCTTGTCATCACGCGGTGCGGGCATGTTTAGATGCCGTTGGCCAGCCGTTGCGGAAATCACGGGCTGGGGCGCATAGAGCTTGCATTAATCTCTTTGGGTTGCATCTAATCAAAACCAGGATTTTGCCTGTGTCCCTTAATGACACGCTCAAAGATTTGTTGGAATTCCGAGAAGCCGCTGATTATGAGTTGGAGATCAAAAATATTGCAGATGAGGCAAAACGGTATTATCAGCAAGCAGAGATTTTTCTCAGCGAGGTGGAAAAAATATGTTAAAGTCAAAAATTAAACAGCTAACGGCCGACGAGATAATCGCACATGTGGAAAGACCAAAATCTATGCGATATATCCGAAGCGTTGTGAAACCAATATTTGAAGAAGCACGGGCAGAATTTGGTGATGCCATCGTCGACATTGTCGAGCGTGAGCATTGGGGGCCAAATTTTGACGCCTATTATGACGTTTGGGTGCGCCGCCGTTGGCCTGAAATCAAAGCGTTTTTTAGCGACAAGCTGCATGCGCTACAGGATGAAAAATTTTTGTTCATTCTGGCGCAAATAAAAACGACCGATGATTATCAGGATGATTCTCCCAAGCTCGCACACACAACAACCAATCATAGAAAACGCAAGCGGTCGGCATACACAGTAATCGGCAGATGAAAACGTGCTTGTACGAGGTTTCCTGATTTTTCAAAGCAGGCCATGGCAGTGAAAATAGCAAAACGCAACAAGCCGCTATTAACGCAGAAAGCGATCATCGCGCGTTTGGAAAAACCCAAATCCATACGCTATATTCACACGCTCATGAAACCGATCTTTGAGGCGGCGAAAGCGAAATTTGGCAACGCCATCGTTGATATTGTCGAACGCGAGCATTGGGGGCCAAACTTTGATGCATATTATGACGTCTGGGTGCGTCGCCGTTGGCTCGAAATCCACGATTTTTTCAACAAAAAACTTCTTGCTCTTCAGCTCGAAAAATATGTGGCCGTTTTGACGCAGATCAAGACGACCGACGACTACAGCGAGAATTCTCACTCACGTGCTCGCGTCGTCATTTCGAATTCCAAGAAACATTCGAAAAACGGCAAGCTGGCAGCGCTGAGCGCGTAGCGTCAACCACGCAACCAAAATTCTATGCCGCGTCTTGCCAACTTTATCAAAAACCCCACTCATCTCGGCGGCCTGGTCACGTTAATTGTCGCGCTGGCCGCCTATCTCCGCACGCTCGCGCCGACGGTCTCGTTCTGGGATTGCGGTGAATTTATCGCCTGCTCGCACATTCTCGGTGTTCCTCATCCGCCTGGCGCGCCGCTTTATCTCTTGCTCGGCCGCGTTTTCAGCCTGCTGCCACTCGCGGCGGATATCGGCTGGCGCGTTAATTTGATCTCCGCGCTGGCGAGCGCCGCCACCGTTTTGCTCACCTATCTCATCATCTTGCAGCTCATCCGCGAATTTCGCCGCCAGGAATATGGCTGGCCGGACGTGACGGCAGCCGTCATCGGCGCGCTCGCTTTTGCCTTCTCGGATAGCTTCTGGTTCAACGCGGTGGAAGCGGAAGTTTACGCGCTGTCCATGTTTTTTACTGCGGTGGTGATTTGGCTGGCGTTGCGCTGGGCCGAGCATCACACCGAAGAGTCGGCGTGGAAATATCTTTTGCTCATCGCTTATCTCATCGGCCTCGCCATCGGCGCACATTTGCTCAACGTGCTCGCCATCCCGGTCATCGCCGTGATCATTTATTTCAAGCACCGGCCGTTTTCGTGGCGCACTTTTTTTGCCGCCATTTCCCTGTCCGGCGTGGTCCTGCTCGCGATATATCCCGGCATCGTCAAGTGGATTCCCAAAATCATTGCAGACTTTGGCGCCGCCGCTCTTGCTCTAATACTTTTGCTCATTCTCTTGGCAACGGCGTGGATGATTCGGCGCAACCGGCCGGTGATGGCCGTGATCTTATCGAGCGTGCTGCTGATTTGCCTCGGCTACTCGACTTACCTCGCCATCTTCATGCGCTCCCATCTCGATCCGGCGATCGACGAGAATGATCCGCAAACCATCGCCGCGTTGATCAGCTACTTGAATCGCGAGCAATATGGCAGCGAGGACATCGTCACGCAAATCACCAAACGCAAAGCGCCGTTTTGGAATTATCAGATCAAAGAAATGTATCTGCGCTATTTCGGGTGGCAGTTCATCGGCCGCAGCAACAATCCGGCGACCGAGCGCAATACCGTGCAGCTCGACGGCCTGGCCGGCTTGCCATTTCTCCTCGGTTTATTGGGAATGTATTATCATTTTCGCCGCGATTGGCGGCGCGCCGGCGCGGTGGCGATGCTCTTCCTGCTCACCGGCGTCGCGATCATCGTTTATCTCAATCAAGCGCTTGACCAACCGCGCGAGCGCGATTATTCCTATGTCGGCTCGTTTTTCGCATTTGCTCTGTGGATCGGCTTCGGCGCGCATGCTTTGCTCGATGCCGTCACCGGTTTCAAAAACGGGCGGCCGCACCTGCAAATCGCGATGGCCAGTTTGCTCATCATCTTCGTGCCGGCCAATCTCTTGCGGCATAATTTTCACACCCACGACCGCGCGGGCAATTATGTGGCCTCGGACTACGCTTACAATTTACTCAATTCTTGCGAGGCCAATGCCATTCTTTTTACCAACGGCGACAACGACACTTTCCCACTCTGGTATCTGCAACAAGTCGAGGGTTTTCGCCGCGACGTGAGCGTGGCCAATCTCAGCTTGCTCAACACGCATTGGTACATTCGCGAGCTTAAAAATCGCGAGCCGAAAGTGCCCATGAGCCTGACCGACAGCGTGATCGACTCCATCGGCCTTTTAGATTGGCCGGAGGCGAGAATGATCGGCATTCCCGTGGAAGGCGAAGCGGTTTTTCAAAAATATTTTGAGGAAGTTGAAAATTTTGTTCCGGCGGAATCGCTGCGCCAGCAAGGGCGGGAAATGCAGATTGCCATCGGGCCGACTTATGCCAGGCGCTTTCTGCGCGTGCAGGATTTGATGATCTTTGAGATCGTCGCGGCCAATCAATTCCGCCGGCCGATCTACTTTGGCTTCAACGTTCCATCCGAAAATCATGCCGGGTTGACGCCGTATCTTCGCACCGACGGCATGGTCTTGAAGCTGATGCCATTCCAGGGCGTGCGCTATTCTCCGGAAGCGCTGCGCCATCATTTGCTCGAGGTGTATCGGTATCGCAGCCTCAACGATCCGGACGTGTATTTGGATGATCAGGCGCAGGGACTCGCCCAAAGCTATCGCGCTAATTTTCTCACGCTGATTTCGCATCATCTCCAAAGACAGGAACGCCGGCAAGCGCTGGCGTTATTGCGGCGCATGGATGAGATCATGCCGCCAACCGTTTTGCCGCTGCACAGCGTCAATGCGTTTATCCATATCGGCAAGCTGTACGCGCAAGCCGGTGATTCAACGGAACTGGAGCGCCGGTTGCAGCAAGTCGCGCCGGAAAAATAAAAAATTGCACGTTTAAAGAAAAGTAAGCGGATCAAACGGATTGAGCGGAGGGAAATTTTATCCGTTCAATCGGCTCAATCCGCATACAAAAACGAAGCGGTTTACACAACAAAACCAGGGCAGGGCCCTTATGGGAGATTTCACCACCAATTATTTAGCGGAATTGACGGCCAGTTTAACTGCCGAGATTCTCAAAGGCATCGGCCGCAAGTTGCGCGCTGCCATTATTGGCACTGAAAAAGAACAGGCGATTGAACGCTGCTTGCGTATCGGCATTGCTGCGCTCCTCGCCGCGTCGAGCACCAGCTCCAAAGACGAGACCGATCAGCTCGCCAATATCTTCCGCAAATTCTTTGCGGAACCGGATGTCGGCAAAGAACTGGGCGCCTTGTTGCGTGGCCTTCCGCTCAACCGCGAAGAATTGCTTTACCTTTTTGAGCACGCCGGCTTTGAGGCTAAGACCTTGCCGGGTGTTCGCTTCGAGCCTGCGCTCACCGCCTTTGAAACGGCGTTTTTAATCGCCGCCACCGACGAGCGCGAGTTGCAGGGAACGATTCAAACGAACCAACTGCTGGCGCAGACCCACCTGCTCGGCGAGATGCGCGACTCTATGCGCGCGCTGGTTGATTCTCTCCGCCAAGCTCGCCTGGATACTCTTGCGATTCACAATGGCGGCATCTCGGCGCAGAATCGAGCCGGCAAGGTTGTGGTTTATCAACTTCCACCCATAATCTTTCAAGGCGCGGGTGCAGTGGCTGCCGCACCGGGTGCCACCGCCATCGGAACCGTGCATGGCAATGTCTATCTCGGCCCTCCGGCTCAAGATCCCGGCGAAGCGTTGGCCATTTACTGCCGCGTGTTGGTCTCCGCTTGCCGTCACCTGCCTTTGCGCGGCGTGGACATCGGCGCCAGCGACCCCACCGGCGGCCAGCAACGTCTCGACCTCGCGCAAGTCTACGTTAATCTCGACACCAAAACCCAAGTGCCGCTCAGTGAAGAAAAGACGAAACAGCGGCAACAACGCGCCAAAGTTGATGAACAAAAAACTCGCCCGCTCGGGGTATTGGAAGCAACCATCCAAAACCATCGTTTGGTCATTCTCGGCGATCCTGGTTCCGGCAAATCCACCTTTGTAAATCATTTGGCGCTTTGTCTGGCCGGCCAGAAGTTGGAGCCGCAGGCCGGTTGGCTAATGCGTCTCTCCGGCTGGCCCAAAAGCGAAACCGATCTCGTGCCCATCACCGTTATCTTGCGCGATTTTGCCCGGTGGGTGCCAGCGGACGCAAAAAAGCCCGAGCCCCGCCATCTTTGGGATTTTATCTTGACTCGTCTCGAAGCGCAGAACCTTGCCTTTGTCGCGGCACCGCTGGAAGCGGCGTTGGAGAAAGGCCACGCCGTGGTTCTCCTTGACGGCCTCGACGAAATTCCCACGCAAAAGCAGCGCACCTTCATCCGTGATGCCGTTGCCGCCTTTTTTACCCGCTATGCCAAAAGCCGTGTGGTCGTCACCTGCCGCAAGCTTTCTTACCAAGACCCGGCCTGGCAATTGCAAGGCTTTCCGGATTTTGAGCTGGCGCCATTTGACAAAGAGAAAATCGAGCATTTTATTAAAGCGTGGTATGCCGAGTTGGCGCGGTTGGCTGTCGTCAAGCCGGAAGAAGCCGCCTCTTCTGCGGGGCGTTTGCTGCAAGCGATTCGCCGCCCCGACCTTTGGCGTTTGGCGCCGAATCCGTTGCTGCTCACGGTGATGGCTTTGGTTCACACCCACAAGGGCCAGTTGCCCGATGCCCGCGCTTTGCTTTACGAGGAAACTGTGGATATCCTGCTCTGGCGATGGGAACAGCTCAAAACTGCCGGCGAACAAGAAACCCCAACCTTGCGGCAACTATTGCTGGCCGCCGGCCGCATCGACGTCGATTTAAAAAGAAAGCTGTGGCAATTGGCTTTTGAAGCGCACCAACAAGGCAAGGCCACAGACGGTGAAGCATTGGCCGATGTCAGCGAATGGCAATTGGAAAAAAAGCTGGCTGAGTTGCACCCCGAGCAAAGCCATGACTGGGCGCGCCAAATGATCGAAACCATGAAGCACCGGGCCGGGCTGATTTTGGAGCGAGTGCCGGAGGTGTATACCTTTCCGCACCGCACGTTTCAGGAATATCTGGCCGGCGCGCATCTTTCCAGGCAGGCGGATTTTGCCAAACAGGTCATCCGGTTGATGGCAGAAGGTGTGTTTTGGCGCGAAGTGATTTTGTTGGCGGTCGGGCGTTTGGTTTATTTGAGCGGCGATACCGATAAGCCCTTGGCCCTGGTCGGCGAACTTTGTCCGCAGCCGATAAGTGATGACGACAGCGCCTGGCGCAATGCCTGGCTCGCCGGCGAGGTGCTGGCGGAGATGGGCTTGAACCGGGTGGAAGACACCAACTTGGGCCGCGACCTCGCCCAGCGCGTGCGCCAGCGTTTGGTGGAGTTAATGAAAAAGCACCGCCTCACTGCGGTGGAACGCGCTGCCGCCGGCAATGCCCTCGCCCGCCTCGGTGACCCGCGTTTCCGCGCCGACGCCTGGTTTTTGCCCGACGAGCCATTGCTGGGATTTAAGAAAATTCCTGCCGGTGAATTTTTGATGGGTAGCGACAAGAAGAAAGATTCGCAAGCTTATGACGATGAATTGGAACAACACAAAATCAAGTTGCCGCTTTACTATATTGCGCGCTATCCGGTGACGGTGGCGCAGTTTCAAAGCTTTGTCAACGAGAGCAACTACAAACCCGAACATCCCGAATGTTTGGACGGCTTGCCCAATCATCCCGTGGTGTATGTAACTTGGCACGAGGCTTTAGCGTATTGTGAATGGATGACGGAGCGCTTGCGGACTTGGGAGGGCACGCCGGAGCCTATCGCCAGTCTGCTCAAAAAGCAAGGTTGGCGCGTCACGCTGCCGAGCGAAGCGGAATGGGAAAAAGCCGCGCGATGGACCGATGGCCGAATTTATCCTTGGGGCAACGAGGCTGACGCGAATCGGGCAAATTATGATGATACCGGCATCGGCGCCACCAGCGCCGTCGGCTGTTTACATGACGGCAAAAGTCTGTATGGTTGTGAAGAGATGAGCGGCAATGTTTGGGAGTGGACGCGCAGTCTGTGGGAAGATTACCCGTATCCGGCTGATGCGAAAGAGAGAGTAAAGCGGGAGAATCTCGAAGCTCCGAGTGATAAAGGCCGTGTGTGGCGCGGGGGCGCGTTCTACAATAATGACTGGGGCGTGCGCTGTGCCGCTCGCGGCAGGTACGATCCGAACCTCTGGGACGACGGCCTGGGTTTTCGTGTTGCGGTGCTCCCATTACTCTGATCTCTGAAAACTCTGAACTCTGGTACTCTGAAATGCTGTACTCTGGGGTTTCCAAAGGGGCAAAGCCCCTTTGGTCGCGATATTTTTGAAAATTAGAAAGGTAGGTGAGGTGATGGCGTATCAAGAAATGCCGATCTTTACACGAACGTTTGACTTTTTAACATGGTTGTTGCCGGTAACCAATAATTTTCCGCGCGCGCAACGCAATAGCGCGACCAAACGCTTGCTCGATGCCGCCTTCGATTTGCGCGAAAAATTGGAAGAAGCCAATGCGCGCAAAGGTGCAGCGCGAGTCGAACGGCTCGAGCGCGCTGATGAGGCGTTGTCGAAAGTGAGGTTGTATTTGCGGCTGGCCGTAAAGTGGAACTGGCTCTCCGGCGGGCAGTATCATCACGTCGCGGAAATGGTTGCCGAGATCGGCCGTTTGTTGGGCGGGTGGATGAAAACGACGAAGTCGTAGAGCGTGGAGCGAAGAGCGGAAAGCGCAATTCGTGTCACGCTTTTCGCTCTACGCTTTACGTCGTAGGCGGGACAGGCTCACACGCACCGTGTGTGGCGCGGGGGCGCGTTCAACAATAATGACAGGAACGTGCGCTGTGCCGCTCGCAACAGGAACAATCCGAACAACTGGAACAACAACCTGGGTTTTCGTGTTGCGGTGCTCACATTTTTCTTGCACCGGAATTGCCTGGCGTTTCGTTTCGGCGGGATTCCAGGCCGAGGTGAAAAATGGCGGAGCCTATTCCGGGCCGCATCCTGCTTCGGCGGGATCGGGCGAATAACAACCGTCCCGCCTCCTGTCCCGATTTTCGGGACTGAGGCGGGACAATTTTGTTCGTAGTAACGCCTTCAGGCGTACGGTCTGCGCTAAAAGAAAAAATTTTGAGTATTGGTAAATTCTCTTGATCGTCTGAATTGACGCCTAAAGGCGTAACTACGAACGCTTTCTTCAAAACAATGTACCGCGACCTCACCTCCTGGAACAACCTGCTTCTTGCCTACAAACGCGCCAGCGCCGGCAAGCGCGGCCATCCCAACGTCGCGGCTTTTGAATATCGTTTGGAAGACAATCTGTTGCGCTTGCAGGAAGAACTGCGCGCCAAAACGTATCGCCCCGGAAAATACGCGAGCTTTTATATCCACGAACCCAAGCGCCGCCTCATCAGCGCCGCGCCTTTTCACGACCGCGTCGTGCACCACGCGCTGTGCAATATCATTGAACCGGTTTTCGAGCGCAGCTTCATTTTTGATTCTTATGCCAACCGTGTTGGCAAAGGCACGCATCGCGCCTTGGATCGTTGCCAACAATTTGCGCGGCAATACAAATATGTCTTGCCGCTCGATCTGCGCCAGTTCTTTCCCAGCATCGACTATGCTATTCTGCGCACCACGTTTGCGCGTAAAATCAGCGATCCCGAGGTGCTGTGGCTTATCGATCAGATTCTTGCCAGCGGCGAAGGAATTCTGAGCGAAGCTTACGACATGTTCTATTTTTCCGGCGACGATTTGTTCGCGGCGCTCCGTCCGCGCGGTTTGCCGATCGGCAATTTGACGAGCCAGTTTTGGGCCAATGTTTATCTCAATGCTTTCGATCATTTCGTCAAACGCGAATTGCGCTGCCAGGCTTACTTGCGTTATGTCGATGATCTCTTGTTTTTCGCCGATGACAAAGCTATATTGTGGAATTGGCAGCCTCGCATTGAAGAGCGGCTGGCCAATTTGCGCGTCACCATTCATGCGGGCGCGCAGCCGCGGCCGGTGAGTGAGGGCGTTCCGTTTTTGGGTTTTGTGGTTTATCCGCAGCAGCGCCGCTTGAAGCAGCGAAAGGGCATTTATTTTCAGCGGAAATTGCGTGATCTGGTTGCCACATATCAAAACGATCAAATGCCCTTGGCCAAAATTTCGGCCAGCGTTCAAGGGTGGGTAAATCACGTGCGTTACGGCAATACGATAGGCTTGCGCAAAGCGATATTGCGCCGGCCGTTTTCATCACGCTGGAATCAGAAGACTTCTATCCGCTCAATCAGCTAAATCAGCTAAATCCGCTTACAAAAAGCGGCGAACTTTATATGAAAATTTTGGACGAGACTACGAGAGCGGTGGCCTGATCTTGAGACTTGAAGAAACCTCCACAATCCCGCCAATCAAGAGCAAACAGCTTATTTTACCCACCCGCGCCGTCATCGCGTTGATTGGCTCGATGCTTTTGGTCGGCACCAGCTTCGGCGCGGTGGCGCCGTTGGTTTCCGCCATTCTCGAGATTCGCGGCTTCAGCGAATATTTTACCGGCGGCGTTACTGCGATTCTGGCTGCCGGCATTGCTATTTCGAGCACGCCTGTGGGCCGCTTGGTCGAGCGTTACGGCACGCGACGCATCAACGCGCTCGGCATCATCGGCCAAGCCCTCGGTTTTGCCGGACTCGGTTTGGCGTTGGCAACCGAGGAAGTTTTGCTCTTCCCGGTTCGTTTGGGACTCGGCGTTGCGGCAACGATGACGTTCGTCGCCGCGGAGGTGGCGCTCCTGCGCGGCGTGCCGGAGAAAATTCGCGGCCGCGTCATGGCGGCGTATGGCTCGGCGCTCGGCGTCGGATTTATGCTCGGCGTTTTTGCGAGCGATGTGGCTTATGAAGCGATGGGCTTGTGGTGCTTCGCGCTGGTTGCCGCAATTGGCATCGTCATCGCGGTGATCGCTTATCGCGGCTTGCGCGGCGAAGTTGGTGAACCGTTGCCGCCAACGAAAACCAATTCCATTGAAACGCCTCTTGCAACTGTTGCAAAATTCGATTGGCGCCCGCTGTGGATCGCGCTGTATGGCGCGGTGATTTTCGGCTCGCTGGATACGGCGATCTCCGGCACGTATCCCGTCGAAGGCCAGCGCCTCGGGTTAAGCCGCAGCGAGGCGCTGCACATCGTTGGATTGATGGCCCTGGGTTTGGTGATGGGCCAACCTCTCTCCGGCTGGTTGGCGGATAAATTTGGCGTGAGGCGCGTGCTCGGCAGCCTCGCCGTGTTTGGCGTGGCCAGCAGCATTGCGGCCGGTTTTGCTTCTCGTCTCATTCTCGTCGGCAACAAAACGTGGGCGGCGCTGGCATTCACGCTCATCGGCGTCGCGGTTGGCGGGACCTATCCGATCAGCCTCAAAATCATGGGCGACCGCACGCCGCCGGAAAAACTGCCGAAGGTGAATGCGCGATTCTCCGGCACCTACGGCTATGCCTCGCTTGCCGGGCCGATCATCTCGGCGTTTGGCATCGATGTGATGGAATCGTTCGGCTATTTGGGTTGGGCCGTGCCGGGCTTGGCGTGCTTGACGCTGGCGCTGTTGCTGCCGCTGGCGATATGGGATTGGAGATTGGGTTCGTAGTCACGCCTTCTCCGCCCCGCAACCTTACGAAACAAGGAAAGGCGGAGCGGGGCAGGCGTCAAGCGTTGGGGACTCGCAAGAGGTCTCAACAAACAACACGCTTTTACATTATTATCACAGGAAGTTCAATGAGAAAAAAGCAAAAACTGTTTCAACAAGCTTGTTCAATCAATAAGCTCCGCCGGAGGGAAAGACCGTTTCTCGCCGCCGTTCTGTTGCTCGTTGCTCCGATTCCGCTCACCGCTTTGGCGCAAACCGATTCGCTGGGCAACGTTTCCAATACTTATCATAACTCAACAACGGCCGTACCGCCGCTGCGCGTCGTTCCCAATCCGGCGTTTGGCGCCGGAGAGAGTTTGACTTTTTTGATCCGCTACGGCCCGATCATCGCCGGCAACGCCCGGTTGTCGATTCCAAAGATCGTTGAGGTGAATGGCCGGCCGAGTTATCACATTGTTTCGGAGGCCTGGTCGAACAAATTTTTCTCGACGTTTTTCAAGGTTGATGATCGCGTCGAATCTTATACCGACGTTGAGGGCATTTTCAGTTGGTGGTTCAGCAAACGGTTGCGCGAAGGCGGCTTCAAGGCCGAGCACGAAGTGACGTTCGATCAAATCAATCATCTCGCCATCACCAAAAAAGGGAACAAGAACGATACGCTGGCAACGCCGCCCTTCGTGCAAGACGTGCTTTCGGCGATGTATTTCATTCGCACGATGAAGTTGGCGCCGGGCGATACGGCTTTCATCGACAATCATTCCGACGGCAAATTGTTTCCGCTAAAGGTCGTCGTACACGGCCGTGAAAAGATCAATATCAAAGCCGGCAAGTTTACCTGCCTCGTCGTCGAGCCGTTTTTGAAAACGCCGGCGCTGTTTCAGCAGAAAGGCCGGGTGGTGGTCCACATGACCGACGACGCGCGCAAAATTCCGGTGATGATGACGAGCCAGCTTTACGTGAAAGCCTTCAACTTGGGCGCTGTGGTGGCGGAGTTGGAAAAAATGGAGGGCGTGCCGGGGCATTGAGCAAGCTGCAGGCGCAAGGCGCAGCTTGTTATCTGAATGTTTGGAATGGGTTCGGTTATGATCGTGAAGCGACATGCTTTTCGTTCTACGCTTTTCGCCCCACGCGCTGCAAGAATCAAGCCTCGGTATTTTTGCCCTTTCGTTTCATTAACCAGGTCTCGCAATCGCGATGGAGGCGGACGCCAATCTCGCGCTTGCCCTGCTTGCGATAAATGGGTGACTCCACCGCCTTTTCAATCTGCGTGACAATAAACTCCAAGCTGGCGATTTCTTCTTCGAGATTCATGCGATCATTCTCGGCCATGAGGATTTGGTGGTCGATGCCGCTCTGTCGTAACATGAGCTGAAGCCGGATGCCTTGATTTGGGGCCCTGGCAATTGCCGTCTCCAGAAATTCTTTTTCCACTTCGAGCTGTTGTTTGTGGGCGATGGCGGCGTCGCGCTGTCCCATTTGTCGAGCAGCTCTTCAATGGCTATTTTTTGCGTGAAATGGTCTGCCGCTTTACAGCGGGCAAAAAGATTGGGACCAACTCATCAGGAATTTGCGGGTCGTAGGCGCTGATTTCGCGGCAAATGTTGCCGAGGTAGGCGCCGACCATCATGGCGAGCGTGTAAGTCATTCTGCCGGTCATCAGCAGCTTTTGGCCGGAAAGCTTCGGACGCAATTTCTTGAGCTCGAGCTGCGCCATTTGATTGATTTCGGCCTTGCTTTTACCTTCGGGGAGCGTAACGATAAGCCGGCATTCGTTCTGAGTGTTATAACATTTGATCAGGTGGCCTTCGTGCAAAGCCACGCCGCGAAATTCCTTTTCGACCGCTTTGATGCCGGCGGCATTCAACTGCTTTCTGGTGGAGTTCCGAAAATTGGCATAGACATACTTTTTAAGAAAGGTAGGCGTTTGTCGCCACACATCGTCGAGCAAAAACGGATAAACCTTAACCTTTTTGCCCTGCACATATTCCTGATAAAAGGTGTAAAGTTCCTCCTCGACCCATTTGGAACGGATCGCGTGTTTGGAGAGAATGACGATGAAGTGCGAGCACTCCGCCAAGCCTTCGTGAATCTTTTGGAGCAGATTGTCGCCGATGCAAAGCTCAACCGTATCGTACCAAGAGTTCACGCCAAGCTCGTTTAACAATTTAACGAGGCGATTGGCGAACCATTTGTCCTGATGGGCGTGGCTGATGAAGGTTTTCATGAATGATCGTCCTGTTGATTTCAGCGTCTCCGGCGCGCCTGTTCACGGATTTCGTTGAGGTTGAGAATTTCCACCACTTCAAACTGCGGCGGCAAACTGTCTTTGATGGGCCGCAAACGAATGCAGGGCGGGAAATATCCCATGCGTCCGTGCAGCTCCGCCAGCAGCGCCACAGCGATAAAATTAAACGAGGGTGGATTGAGAAGAATCGGCTCATTCTGCCACTGCTGCGGCGTGAAACCGATGCCATTGACCAGCTCGACGATTTGCGTCGGGTAGGGTTTGGCCGCATCGAAGTGAACCGGCAAGTTTTTGACTTCCGTGATTTTCCTCCCGCTCAACGCTTCGATTTGTTCAAGCTGCGAGGCGGTGAGGGGATGGGAGAGGTTGAGGAGGATCATAACATTTTCACCTTCGTGAGAAAGGCCTTTGCCGGTTAGTTCGTTTAAATCACTAAGCAGCTCTTTTCCCTAAAATGCGTTGCACAGTTGCAATGGCAGTTTGCTTTTCGGCCTCATCGATGTTGCCATACTGAGAATAACTGGGTAGCTCAACGATAGTGATGCTATGGGCCTCGGCCAACTCACGCAGACCGCCCGAAGTTTTATCCCACGCACGATCGATCACCAAAAGTTTTTTGGTGTAGGTGCCGAGACACTCACGACTGGCCGCTGTGTTGAGCTGATCGAGGCCTTCCTTGCTTTGGGCACGCTTGCCACTTTTGATCTCGATAACACCCACCTGGTTAGCCAACCGGCAAACCAAATCGATTTCCAAATTGCCATGCCGGACACCGGCAACGCATTCGTCAAGAGCGGGACCGAGAAAATCGACAACGGCCTGCTCGAATTGACCTCCAGGAGTCGTGGAAACACCTTGCGGTTCATAATCATTCAAAAAAGCCCGTAAATAGTCGTCGACACTCAGCACACTTGGAATGATTTCTTTTTGCACAAGCGCGGCACGTCCGCCCCGAAAATCGTAGCGGAACAATTTGCTCTGACCGCCCTCACTTTGGAAATAGAGAAACGGGGCATTGAGATGCCGAGCCAACTCGTACGCGGCAAAACCCATCGACTTAGTGCCGCCGGTGAGGTTGAACGATAACTCCGTGGCCAACCAATTTTTCTGTTTGATTAAGTCGCTTAACTGCTGCTGGAAGGCCGCAATGTCGTAAGGTGGAACCGACAGCGGGTGCACGTGCACTGTCTTTTCAAGCAGTTTTTTCAAACGTTCATAGACCTTTGCCGTGAGGGTTGTGTAAGCAAGCACCACCTCCTGTGGCCGGTCGTGACGAATAGGCAGCAAGTTAGGAATCGGCTGCTCGCCGATCAGTGAAATCATGACCTGGTTATCCATTTTATACCTCCTCCACCCGCGTGATCTCGCCTTTGGCATTCACCAAAATTCGTACTCGGATTGCTTCG
>Ga0247727_10000527_pt1 | contig 93329 bp, 91 predicted proteins | sample WisWelCaveWW1625_FD_202498 | JGI IMG/M metagenome (GOLD analysis project Ga0247727, IMG submission 202498) | Biofilm microbial communities from Wishing Well Cave, Virginia, United States - WW16-25 | ecosystem: Environmental > Aquatic > Deep subsurface > Groundwater > Cave microbial mat | place... | reverse complement strand
CGATGGCTTGCTGGTGATGGGCAAACGGCCGGGCGTTGATCTCACCATGCGGATTTTTAACCCCGATGGCTCCGAGGCGGAGATGTGTGGGAACGGCATACGCTGCGCGGCGCTCTGGGGGGTGCAGCGGAGCGGACGTCGCCGCGGGACGCTGACGATCGACACGCGAGCGGGGCAGCTGACGACAACGGTGGATGGATCGACGGTATCGGTGCGTCTGGGCGATGCGGATGCCGGGTGCTGTGGAGCCGACTATCGTGTGACGGTAGGGGAGCCGGTGCGCTTGTCGATCGGCGGGCGTCGTGTGGAGATCGTGCCGGTGAACAGCGGTGTGCCGCACGCGGTGGTCTTCACCGCGAAGCTTGAGCGGGAGCCGGTGGAGGATTTGGGGCGTGCGATTCGATGGCATCGGCGGTTTGCGCCGGCCGGCACCAACGTTGATTTCGTACAACGCACGGGGCGGTTGGCGATCCGGCAACGAACGTACGAGCGTGGGGTGGAAGAGGAAACGCTGGCGTGTGGGACGGGGGCAATTGCCTCCGCCGTCGCATCGGTCTGGCAGGTTGCTAAAGGTGCGCGCAGGGAGCGGCATGTGATCTCAGTGATGACGCAGAGCGGGGAGCGGTTGATCGTGCGGTTTCGCTTGGCAGGAGCTGAGGCGCGGGAAGTGGAGTTGGAGGGGGCCGCTCGGGTTGTGTACGAGGGGAGGCTGTCCGATGTTTGAAGGATCATGGGTGGCGATCGTCACACCGTTCCATCGTGGCAAGGTTGATGAGAAACGTCTGCGGCAGTTGGTGGAGTTTCATGCAACGCACGGCACGGACGGTATCGTGCCATGCGGGACGACCGGCGAGTCGGCCACGTTGACGCACGAGGAGCATGATCGGGTGATCGAGCTGGTGATCGAAGCGTCGGCGGGTCGGCTTCAGGTGCTGGCTGGTACCGGCTCCAACAATACGGCCGAGGCGATTCGCTTGACGAAACGGGCGAAGCAGGCGGGGGCTGATGGGGCGCTCTTGATCTCCCCGTACTACAACAAGCCGACGCAGGAGGGGCTCTACCGGCATTTTCGCGCGGTGGCGGAAAGCGTCGATCTGCCGTTGGTGTTGTACAACATCGCGTCCCGCACAGCGGTGAACATCGAGCCGGAGACGTTCGGTCGGCTGGTGCGCGACGTGCCGACGATCGTCGGCGTGAAGGAATCGAGCGGTAACCTAGAGCAGATGAGCCGGATCATGGCGTTGGCCGGCCCGCGGCTCACCTTGTTGTCTGGAGATGATGGGTTGACGCTGCCGGTTTTGGCGATCGGCGGTAAGGGCGTTATTTCGGTGATCGCCAATATCGTGCCGGATCTGGTGAGTCAGCTCGTTCGGTCGTTCAGCGAGGGGCGCGTAGCTGAGGCGCAAGAGCTGCATGCGCGTTTACTGCCGCTGGTGAAGGCGCTCTTTATCGAGACGAATCCGATCCCGGTGAAGACGGCGATGGGGATGCTTGGTATGTTGGATCTGGAGTTGCGGCTGCCGTTGTGCGAAATGGCGCTGGCTAATCGCGAGAAGCTGCAGCAAGCGTTGCAGGCGTTCGGGTTGACAGGCAGGGCGTCCGCAGCACCGTCTGCGCGCGGTCGAACGGGGAGGCAGGCAGTTGGCACGCGTTAAGCCGTTGGTCAAGGTGACGGTCAGCGGGTCTCGCGGACGGATGGGGGCTCGCATCATCGCGCTGATGGCTCAGGATCCGTCCGTTGAGTTGGTCGGGGCGCTCGAGCGCCGCGGGACGCTGGCGATCGGGGAGCTCGCGCATCCGGCGTTGGGCGTGCGCGTCACGGATGATGCGGCGTCGGCGATCCGAGGTGCTCGCGTGCTGATCGAGTTTAGCGAGCCGGAGGCGACGATGGAGCATATGCGGGCGGCGCGGGCGTCTCGGACCGCGGTCGTCGTCGGTACGACCGGCTTGTCGGCGGCTCAGGTGAGGGCGTTGCGGCAGATATCACGGTGCATTCCCGTGTTGTTGTCGCCGAACATGAGTCTCGGCGTCAATCTTCTGTCCGAGCTTGTTCGTGAGGCGGCGCGACAGCTGGGTGCTTCATTCGATGCGGAGATCATCGAGGTCCATCACCGGCTGAAGAAGGATGCGCCGAGTGGCACGGCATTGCGTCTGGCTGAGATGGTGGCGGAAGGACGCGGACAGCAGCTCGACAAGACGGGTGTTTATGGGCGGCATGGGTTGACCGGTGAGCGTCCGTCAGGGGAGATTGCGGTGCATGCGGTCAGGGGTGGCGACGTGGTGGGGGACCATACGGTGCTCTTTGCCGGTCCGTTTGAGCGGATTGAGATGACTCATCGAGCGCATTCTCGCGATGTCTTTGCGCTGGGAGCGATTCGTGCCGCAAAGTATCTGGCAGGACGGAAGCCCGGCTGGTACAGCATGCGGGATGTGTTGGGCGGGACGCGCTGAGGATCACATGAGTCCGTATGTGATGATGGGGAGAGCGCGCGATGGCGTTTGAGTTTGCCAAGCGGTTGCAGCAGTTGCCGCCGTACCTCTTTGTAGAAATCGATCGAGCGAAGCGGCGGGCGCTGGATGCGGGTCGGGACATCATCGATCTGGGGGTTGGCGATCCAGATACCCCGACGCCGCGGCCGATCATCGAGGCTTTGTACGAAGCAGCACAAGATCCATCGACGCACCGTTATGCGCTCGATGCCGGGATGCCGAAGTTGCGGGAGGCGATTGCCGCGTGGTGCGAGCGACGCTTCGGCGTACGGCTCGATCCGGCGAAAGAGATCCTGCCGTTAATCGGGTCCAAGGAAGGTATTGCGCATCTGCCGTTTGCTTTTTTGAATCCCGCCGACGTCAGCTTGGTGCCGGATCCGTGCTATCCGCCCTATCGGAATGCGACGATCTTGGCTGGCGGTGAGCCGTGGCCGATGCCGTTGGATGCGGCGCGCCAGTTTCTGCCGGATCTGGAGGGCATTCCCGGTGAGGTGTTGAAACGGGCTCGGCTGCTCTTTCTGAACTATCCCAATAATCCGACGGCGGCTACGGCCGATCTGCCGTTCTTCGAGCGAGCGGTGGCGTTCGCTCGTACGTGCCGGCTGATGCTTTGTCAGGATGCCGCGTATTCGGAGATGACCTATGATGGATATCGCGCGCCGAGCATTCTCCAGGTACCGGGCGCCAATGAGGTGGCCATCGAGTTTCATTCGCTCTCCAAGACGTTCAACATGACCGGGTGGCGGATAGGTTGGGCGTGCGGCAACGCCGAGATTCTGGCGGGGTTGGCTAAAGTGAAGTCGAACGTTGACTCCGGTATCTTCGGGGCAGTTCAGCGGGCGGGTATCGCGGCACTATCTTTGCCGGCGGAACATCTGGAGCGGATGCGTCAACTCTACGTGGGACGACGCGATCGCTTTGTTGACCGGCTGGCTGTTGCCGGATGGCAGGTGCCGAGGCCTCGCGCCACCTTCTACATCTGGTCGCCGTTACCGTCAGGGTTCGCTTCATCCGCGGCGTGCTGTCGGTGGCTGTTGGATGAGGCGGATATCGTGGCGACGCCGGGCAACGGCTTTGGCGCGGCGGGCGAAGGGTATGTGCGGATGACGCTGACGGTGTCGGCCGAGCGGCTTGAAGAAGCGGCGGAGCGGATCGCCAAGGCGTTGGCCGGACGTCAACGTGCCAGTCGGTCAGCGGTGCCTTCCTAAGCGTGCGCATTCGGTTGTTGTTCAGCCCGCCTGTTCATCGTATGGTTTCACCAGTGCGGTGGTGTTCACGATGACGACTGTGTATGTGGGTCTTGGCTCCAATCTTGGTGATCGTCAGCAGATGATCGCATCGGCTGTGGAGATGCTACGCCGGTTGCCGGACACGCGGGTGCTGCGTTTGTCGTCGATCCGAGAGACCGAGCCGGTCGGCGGTCCACCACAGGGGCGTTACTTGAATGCCGTTGCCGAGTTGAAGACGTTATTGTCAGCCGCGCAGTTGTTGACTTCCTTCGGGGTGATCGAGCGATCGCTGGGACGCACGCCATCGGATATCAGGTGGGGACCGCGAACCATCGATCTGGACATGTTGTTTTTCGGGGCGTCGATGATCGTGGAGGATGGTTTGGCGGTGCCGCATCCGTACGTCTGGGAGCGGTCGTTTGTGCTCGAGCCGTTGGCTGAGTTGCGGCCGGATCTGGTGGCATCGGGACCTGATGGATGGCAGTCGGTGATGGTTACCGGTGGTTTGTCGGATGCAGCGATGGCCATTGAGGAAGAGGTCTCGCGTACGGCTCGCAAGATGGCGGCGAGTTAGCGTGCAGATCGTCCGCTCGATTTCCGAGATGCAGCGTGAGAGTCGGAGTTGGCGTCTGAAGGGGCGGACGATCGGCTTTGTGCCGACAATGGGCGCGTTGCACGAGGGGCATGCGTCGTTGATCCGCGCGGCACAGCGGGAAACTGACCGGGTTGTCGTCAGCATTTTCGTCAACCCGATTCAGTTCAACGATCAGCGTGATTACCGGACATATCCGCGAGATCTATCATGTGATCGTCGGTTGGCCAGGGCGTCTGGTGCGTCGTTGCTATTCGTGCCGAACACCGCAACGTTCTATCCTGATCGGTATGCTACCTACGTTACCGTTGAGCGATTGACAGAGCGATTGTGTGGGCGGAGTCGGCCGGGGCATTTCCGTGGTGTGGCGACGGTAGTGGCCAAGTTATTGCATTGTGTGCAACCGGATCGGTTGTATCTCGGTCAGAAAGATGCGCAGCAGGCGGTGGTGTTGCGACGGATGGTGGTGGATCTGAACTGGCCGGTGATGGTTCGTGTGCTACCGACGATTCGAGAAGTAGACGGTCTCGCGATGAGCTCACGCAACGCATTGTTGACGCCGCAGCAACGTTGTGAGGCGGTGGCGATTGCCGAATCGCTCCGAACGGCGCGGGGCGCGGTGCGGTCCGGCGAGCGGCGAGCGGCAATCCTCCGCCGTTTGATCCGGCGGCGGCTGGAGCGGGAGCCGTCTATTCGTGTCGATTACGTGGAGGTTGTTGACGTCGAGACGCTGGCGCCATTGGCTCGCGTGACGGGAAGAGCGTTAATTGCGGTGGCAGCTTGGGTGGGCGCCATACGTTTGATTGATAACGTGATCGTGCGGATAGTATAATCGTCACCGTCAGGGAGGAGAAGAGATGCTGCGGGTGATGTGCAAATCCAAGATTCATGGCGCGACCGTGACGGAAGCCAATCTCCGTTATACGGGGAGTATTACCATTGATGAGGCGCTTTTGGAGGCGGCCGATATCTTGCCATCGGAACGCGTGCAGATTGTCAACCTGCACAACGGTACGCGTGTGGAAACGTACGTGGTTTCCGGCCCGCGCGGTTCCGGTACGATCTGCATGAATGGGGCGGCGGCGCGGTGGGCGCAGGTTGGCGATACGGTGATTATCATCTCGTATGCGCTTTTGGAGAGTCGTGAGGCAGCCAAGCATTCGCCGACGATTGTGTTTGTGGATGGGCGGAACCGGCCGTCCACCGCTTCTGATGCTCGACGCCGCCTGTCGGCGGTGATACAGCGTGGCGGGAGGTCGCCGCACCCCCGAATGTCGGCTTCCAAGCGTTCATGAGAACGGTCATTGAAAGTTCGTAGCGTGTTTGCGCGCCGGCCGTTGCGCATCGGCATCGTCGGTTGTGGCACCATCGGTTCACGGCTTGCCCGGTATATCGTTCGCGATCTGCGCGGTTGCGCCATCCTCGTTGGCCTTCACGATCATGATCGCTCACGCGCGGTCCATCTCTCCCGGCAGCTTCGTCCGGCTCCAGCGGTGCTGTCTGCCGCGTTGCTGGTTCAGCGGAGTCGATTGATCGTGGAAGCTGCATCCGCTGCCGCCGTACTTCCGCTGGCACAACTGGCAATCAAGCATGGCAGGGATATGATGGTCATGAGCACCGGAGGCGTGCTGTTGCATTCTGCCGTGTTATCGTTGTTCACGCAACACCGCTGCCACCTCTTTCTTCCGAGCGGGGCCCTAGTCGGGCTCGATGGGGTCAAGGCCGCGGCAATCGGGCGCATTCGTCATATCACACTGACCACGCGAAAGCCGCCCGCATCGCTGGCTGGATCGCCCGGCGCGCTTCACAGTGGCATCGCGTTGTTGCGTCTCAAACGTCCCACCGTGATCTTCGAAGGCTCGCCGGTTGATGCGGTGCGGTTATTTCCGCAAAATATCAACGTCTGTGCAACGCTGGCCTTGGCGGCTGGACGACGCCCGGCGATCGTGCGGATCATCGCTGCGCCCGGTTTACGGCGTAACGTTCATGAACTCGAGGTGGTTGGTGATGCGGGGACGTTCCGGACATTGACGGAGAACGCTCCCGACAAGGCGAATCCCAAGACGAGTCGTCTGGCAATCTTGTCAGCGACGGCGTGCTTGCAAAGTCTCGTCGGGTATGTGAGAATTGGTACGTAATGAGCTCCGCGAGTCGGGAGCGTGTCATCGGCAGACTTCGCAGGGAGCATCCTGAGTGACCCGTCGTAGACACGAGCGGGGAGCAAGGGATCATCGTGGTGGATGTTGGAACGAGCGACGGAGGGGGGTGATAGCACATGGCGGAGAAGGTTGCGAAGGTCGGTATCAAGAAGGTGGCCGGCTACCTGTACTTTGTGGACCGTCAGGGGGATATCTCCAGGGCCAAGATGGTTCGCGGTGGGCAGAAGAAGAAGAAGCGGAGCAGGCGGTAAGCGCGTCGGTCGTTCAAGTTTATGAGACCCTTGTCCTGTGGTGTTGGGACAAGGGTCTCGTTTTTGTGTGAGTGCGCGTGCGGTGTTAGCTCCTCGTTGATGCCGGATCGGCGTATGGTGATGCAACGGATGTCGAGCGCGGAGGGGCATTGGCGTCGTCATGCTCAATGCATCGCAGGGTGGCGCGCGTGGGCAATGGTGACACTCTGGGATTTTCAGTATAATAACGTCGCGTGCTCGCTGGCTCGCTATCAGCAGGACGGGATCGTTGAGTCAGATATCCGAAGAGTTGCTTTCCCAAGCTGTATAACCGGCGGTGCTTGATGGATCAAGAATGGATTGTTGTACGCGGTGCGCGCGAGCACAATCTGAAGAATATTGACGTCCGCTTTCCTCGGAACGCCCTCGTTGTGGTGACCGGTCTCTCCGGCTCCGGCAAATCGACCCTCGCGTTCGACACGTTGTACGCTGAGGGGCAGCGCCGTTACGTCGAGAGCCTTTCCGCCTACGCCCGTCAGTTCTTGGAGCAGTTGGAGAAGCCTGACGTGGATTCGATCGAAGGGTTGTCGCCGGCCATCTCGATCGAGCAACGCACGGCCGGCTCCAACCCCCGTTCCACGGTTGCGACGACGACCGAGATGTACGATTACCTTCGGCTGCTCTTTGCTCGGGTGGGAACGCCACACTGCTACCGCTGCGGACGTCCCATTCATCGGCAGAGCGCGGAGGAAATCGTGCGGCAGATTCTGACTGGGCCTTTGGGCAGTCGCGTGCAGATTCTGGCGCCGTTGGTGCGGGGGCGCAAGGGGGAGTATCGGCAATTGCTGTTGGACATGCGCCGTGAGGGTTTTGTCCGCGTCAGGGTGAATAGGCAGGTGCGTGATCTTAGTGAGTCGATCGCGCTGGATAAGCAGAAGAAACATTCCATCGAAGTGGTGGTTGACCGGCTGGTGCTGGGTGATGGGATCAAGCAGCGGCTGACCGACTCGGTGGAGACGGCGTTGAAGACCGGCAAGGGGACGATGCTGGTGGTTGCGGATGCGGCTTCTTCGCGAAGTGCCGGCGCCTCAGCCGACGCCAAGTCTAGATCATCGGTGGAGCAGCTCTACAGTGAGCAGTACGCTTGCGTTCGTTGTGGGATTAGCATGGAAGAGTTGCAGCCGCGCAATTTCTCCTTTAACAGTCCCTATGGTGCGTGCGAACTGTGTCATGGGCTAGGCACGCAGATGACGGTTGATCCTGAACGAGTGGTGCCTGACAAGAGCCGGTCCATTCGCGAGGGGGCGATTGAGCCGTGGCGACGCGGTGGTATGCGGATCATCATGTACTATCGGTGGTTGTTGCGGCAACTGGCTCGTGATGTTGGATTCAGTCTTGATGTGCCGTTCGAATCGCTCGATCGGCGAATCCAAGAACTGGTTGTGCATGGGAGTCAGGGGCGGGATGATGGCCACGAGTTCGAGGGAGTGATTCCGAATCTCCAACGGCGGTTTCGGGAAACTGAGAGTGAGTTCGTCAAGGAAGAGATTGGCAAATATCTTAGCGCCCAGCCGTGTTCCAAATGCCACGGGGCTCGACTGCGTCCTGAGAGTCTCGCGGTGAAAGTCGCTGATCAATCGATCATTGGTGTGACGACGATGACGGTGGATCGCGCCGCGGCGTGGTTTGTGGGGTTATCGCTGACGGAGCAGCAGCAATCGGTGGCCCGGCAGGTGCTCAAAGAGATTGTCCGTCGGCTCGCGTTTCTGCGAAACGTTGGCCTCGGGTATCTGACGCTTGATCGCATGAGCAGTACACTCTCGGGTGGCGAGGCGCAGCGCATTCGTCTGGCGACGCAGATCGGCGCCGGGTTGGTCGGTGTGCTGTATATCCTCGATGAGCCGAGCATCGGATTGCATCAGCGGGATAACCAGCGGTTGCTTGATACGCTCAAGACGTTGCGGGATGTCGGCAATACGCTGGTGGTGGTGGAACATGATGAGGCAACGATTCGTGCAGCTGACTATGTGATCGATCTGGGGCCGGGTGCTGGCAAGCATGGTGGTGAGGTGGTGGCTGCAGGTTCGCTGGACGCTATTCTGCAAAGCCACGCGTCACTGACAGGGGGGTATCTCCGAGGCGAGCTGATGATTCCAGTTCCAGTGCAGCGTCGGTCTGCGGATGGGCGCCAGGCATTGGTGGTGAAGCGTGCGGCGGAGCACAACTTGAAGTCGATCGATGTCAAGATTCCGCTCGGGCTGTTCGTCTGTGTAACGGGCGTGTCGGGCTCTGGGAAGAGCACACTGGTGGATGATGTGTTGTATCGGGCGTTGTCCCAGCATTTCTATGGTGCGCGGGAGAGACCGGGGCGTCACGGAGGCATCGTTGGCTTGAAGCATCTCGACAAGGTGATCGTCGTTGATCAATCACCGATTGGGCGAACGCCTCGCTCCAATCCAGCGACCTATACGGATGTGTTCACGGATATCCGCACACTCTTTAGCCGGTTGCCTGATGCCAAGATCCGCGGCTACAAGCCAGGACGGTTCAGTTTCAACGTCAAGGGTGGGCGGTGTGAAGCCTGCTCGGGTGATGGGATCAAGCGGATCGAGATGCATTTTCTGCCGGACGTCTACGTACATTGCGAGGTGTGCAAAGGGCGTCGGTTCAACGAGCAGACGCTGGAAGTGAAGTTTAAGGGGGCGTCGATCGCTGATGTGTTGGCAATGACGGTGGAGGAGTCGTGTGTGCTCTTTGACTCGATTCCATCGATTGCTCGAGTCTTGAGGACGCTGATCGATGTAGGATTGGGATATATCGAGCTGGGGCAGCCGGCAACGACGCTCTCTGGTGGCGAGGCGCAGCGGGTGAAGCTGGCGACGGAGTTGTCGCGCCGGGCGACCGGACGCACGCTGTATATTCTCGATGAGCCAACGAGCGGTCTGCACTTTGCGGATATCGACAAATTGCTCAAGGTGCTGCACGCGCTGGTCGATGCCGGCAACACGGTGCTGGTCATTGAGCATAACCTTGATGTCATCAAGACGGCTGACTATATCATTGATCTCGGTCCGGAGGGCGGCGAGGCCGGCGGAGAGCTGGTGGCAACCGGCACGCCTGAGGAAATCAGCCGGATAGAGCGATCGCACACCGGCCGCTTCTTGAGGCCGCTGCTGCATCGAGAGGTTACCCATGCGGTCTCGTGAGATGAGATGCTCATCCAATGGTCGCCGCTCGCTGTTGTGCGGTGTGCTGTCTGTTCTCTTGTGGGTCTCTCCGTGTCTCGCGTCTCGCGTCTCGTGTCTCGGCTCTGTGGTGTGGGCCGCGAGCGAGGAAGAGGAGCTTTACCTGATCAAGCGCGCGTTTGAGGATCATTTCCATGAGGTGGTGGTCGAGCAGAGCGAGCGTTTCATCGGGGCGTATCCGCGCAGTGCCTATCGGCATGAGGTGTTGCTGTTGCTCGGTCAGTCGTGTCATGCGCTTGGCCGTTACTACAAGGCGTTGGGTGTGTTGGAATCGTTGCGCATGAATGCGTCGACGCCGCCTGCCGTACGGGCGGCGGCGCTCTTCTGGGCCGGTGAGGTGCATTTGAAGGGTGGGGATCAGGCTGCTGCCCGGCGTTATTATGAGGAGGTGTTGGCGGCACCGGATCCGAATGATCACCGCATGTATGCTGAGTACAGTATCGCCTGGTCGTTCTACGAGGAAGGGCGCGTGGAAGAGGCGCTGCAGCGATTTCGATCGTTTGTGAAGCGGTACGTCGAGCAACCCATGGCGGTGGATGCCAAGATCAAGATTGCGCAGTGTTTGTATCGGCTGAAGCGGTATAGTGAGGCATCGGAGCAGTTAAGCGCGTTTCTTCAGCAGCATCCAGGCAGCCCGCAGTTTGCGGAGGCGCTCTATCTGTTGGGAGAGTCACTCTATTATCAGCAGTCGTACGATCGCGCGGCGGAGTATTACCATCAAGCGTTGGCGATGGCTCCGTCCAGTGCCTGGGCGCCGTATGCTCAGTATGGTGTTGTCTGGTCGCTGTTTCATCGGGAGCAGTATGCGGAAGCGCTGGCGGCGTGCCAGGCGTTCTGGCAGCGGTTTGCCAACGATCCGTTATCGGACGGGGTCATGTTCGTTGAGGGAGCGAGCTTATCGCGGATGGAGCGATCGACCGAGGCTGCCGATGTGTTCACCCGCTTGGCCGATATGTATCCGACCAGTGATTGGCGCGATGATGCGTGGTTGTGGTGGGGGGAGGCGTTATTTCGGGTGGGGCGATACGCCGATGCGGCGACAACGTATCGGACGGCGCTGACTCAGCTGGGACCGGAGCCATCGGATATGGTGGACGAGTTGGGCTACAATCTGGGATGGGCCTTGGTGCAGGATGGTCGGATCGATGAGGCGCGCGAGGCGTTTGAGCAGGTGGTGGAGCGGAATAGCGATGAGCAGCTGGTGGTCAGTTCGCTGTGCCGTATGGGCGATCTGGCGTACGATGAGCGGGATTACCAGCGAGCGATCGATGCCTACGATCGGGTCCTCAAAGAGCATCCAGATAGTTACTTCGCGGATATCGCCCAGTATCAGCTAGGGTTGTGTCTGGTGCAACTGGGACGTGAGGATGATGCCCGACTGGCGTTTCAGAGCGTGCTGAGTCATTTTGCGGGCAGCAAGTGGGCTGGGCAGGCGCGCTTACAGTTGGGCATGGCGTTCTTTCGGCAGCGTAACTATCAGCGTGCGATTGAGGAGTGGGAGTTGCTGCTTGCCGACCGGCAGGGAGATCCAGAGCTGATGGCGCAAGCGTTGTTTCAAATCGGCAATGCCCGTTACAACGCCGGTGAGTATGCGCGCGCCAGGACGGTGTACCAGCAGGTGCTGAGCGAACATGCGGACCAAGCGGTGGCTCCATCAGCGCAGTACCAGCTGGCATGGACGGTGGCTCAACTGGGGGATATGCCGGAGGCGAAGCGTCAATTTCAACGGTATCAGGAGCAGAATCCATCGTCGGAGTTCGTGCCGGACGTGATCTTCTGGCTGGGTGAGCAGGCGATGCAGGAGCGGGAGTTTGATGTGGCGCGGCAGCAGTTTCGGCGGATCGTCGAAGAGTTTGGGCGCAGCGAGTTGGCGGATGATGCGATCTATTGGATCGGGCAGGCGTTTGTCGAGCAGGAGCGGGTGTCTGAGGCGGTAGAGCAGTTTCGCGCGTTGATCGAGCAATATCCGGGCAGTGCGCTGGTGCCGGAGGCGGTGCTTGCAATGGGCGCGCTGTACGATGCCGAGGGGCGGGATGCGGAGGCCAGGCAGCAGTGGGAGTGGGTGATTGACCGGTATCCTCAAACGCAGTTCCAGGCGCTGGCATGTCAGCGCATCACGGAGCAATTGCGGCGCAAGGGGGATTACGTCGGTGCGGTGGTGTATCTCGAGAAGGCCATGAGTGCAGCCACACCGGAATTCGGCGCGCAATTGCAGTATGTGCTGGCGGAGTGTCATCAGGAGATGGGATCGCTGGATCAGGCGTTGCAGGAGTATCTGAAGGTCGACTATTTGTATCCGGACAACGCGTATTGGTCGCGTCGCGCGCGTTTGAAAGCGGCGCAGATCTGCGAGGCAAAGCAGCTATGGGAGCAGGCGCGGGGAATCTACGAACGCTTGGCGCGGGAGCCGGTCGAGGAAGCGCGGTACGCACAGGAGCGATTGCAGTGGCTCAATCGCTATGTCGGCAGCAGTCAGGCGTCTGGCGGTTCATAGGAGAGCTGCAACGGTGGCACGGATGTGGTGGATGAGGGGAGGATACTGATGGTTGACATGATGGTGCGCGGCGGTCCGGTCATGGTGCCGATCGTTCTCTGTTCCATCTTGGCGCTGGCTATCGTGCTGGAGCGGTTGTGGTTTCTGCAGCGGGTGACGATTGACGCGCGGCAGTTTCTTGACGAGGTGACGGCATCCATCCGGCGCAACAAGATTGTGGACGCGCTGGATCTTTGTGGGCGGACTCCCGGACCCGTGGCATCAATCGTCAAGGCCGCGTTGGCCAAGCACGATCGAACGCGCGCCGAGATCAAGGAGGTTATCGAGGATGCGGCGGTGCATCAGATACCGGCGTTGGAAAAACATCTGCGCATGCTGGCGACGCTGGGCCATATCTCGCCGCTCCTGGGATTGCTGGGAACGGTCACCGGTATGGTGAGCTGTTTTCAGACGGTGCAGGAGAGGTCGTCCGCGTTCAGCGCGGTGAGTCCCAGCGATCTAGCGGGGGGTATCTGGGAGGCGTTGATCACGACCGTGGCCGGGTTGGCCGTCGCCATCCCAACGTATGTAGCCTATAATTATCTGGCAAGCCGTGTGAATGATGCGATCCGGGAGATGGAGCGGGGAGGAACGGAGATGGTTAATCTGCTGACTGATCGGAGCGAGGAGCCGCATGAACTGGCTGGCCGGTCGCACGGGAGGGAGCGGGAATGAGGTTGCGTCATCGGTTGGAGCTGGAGCACGGATTGACGCAGCTCGATATTGCGCCCTTGATCGATGTTGTCTTCCTGTTGTTGATGTTCTTTTTGTTGACATCGAACTTCGTCGTGCAGCCGGGTATTCGGGTGCATCTGCCAAAGGCGGTGACCAGCGAAGTGGTGCAGGAGCGCAATCTGGTTGTGCTGGTGACGGCGGAGAATCTGGTCTATCTTAATGAGCGTTTGATCACGTTCGATGAGTTACGTCATCAGCTGGCCGGGGTGGTCGGAGAGCATCTACCGGTGTTGATCAAAGCCGACCGCGGGGCGTCGCTTGGGCGAGTAGTCGAGGTATGGGATTTGTGTCGCGAAACGGGTATTACACAGATTAACATCGCAACGAATCAAGCTGGTCAATAGATTTTCATGGCGACACCGTCGTTTCGCGAAGCGATTCTGGTATCGTGTGTGATGCATGGGTTGTGTGTGAGTGTAGTCGGGGTGCAGTGGGCGAAGCCGCTTCCTTCCGGTAGGGGAACAGTGTCGGCATTTTTGGGATCGGTATTGAGTGTGGACGATGTGCGCCGGCGAACGGGGAATCAAGAAGGGTTGGTTGATGGTACACCGCAACGGCTTTTCCCCGTAACGGCCGGTCGTCCCGGTTTCCCGGACTATCGCTTGGCACCATCGGCGGCACAGAAGCCGGCGCGCGTGCGCGCTCGGCCGTTAAATCCTCCGCCGTCCATGCCGGATAGCGAGTGGCCGTCGTGGCGGCGCCAGGTAACGTTGCAGGTTGATGCGCCGCGGATTGAGGGGGGATTGGAAGCTCGACCGTTGGCTTATGTGCCGCCGGTTCCTCGGGTGCCTGTGTGGATGCAACCGCTTGCTGTTGAGACAGCAGTCTCGGCTCGTGTCTGGGTATCGTCGAATGGGCAGGTACGTCGTGTGGAGCCGATCGCGTCTTCGGGAGACCCATCGATGGATCTGATTCTGCTCCGGTACTTACGGAGCTGGATTTTTGTACCATCCCTTGACTCTAGCGATATGGAAAGCGGTATCGTGCACCTTCGTTTTCGTTCGCATGAGCCGGGTTATTCAGGAGTGCGGTAGAGGATGATTGAACTGGCGTTTGACGTGACGGTTGGATGCGGGATAATGATCGGCGTTGCTTGGATTCTTGTCCAGTGGGGATGGCGTAGCATCTGGCAGCGAGTGTGGTCCGCGCCATTCGATCGCTCGTGGATGCAACAATGCTCGGTGTGCACCCATTCCTTTGTTGATAGTTGGTCAAATCGTCTGGTACGTTGTCCTAGATGTCAGAGTTGGATCGAACGGCATGATGCTGAAGATAGACAGGTGTTCTCGGAAGGAGGTGAACAATCATGATTACGGAGATAGGAATTGGCGCCGGAGATATCTGGCATTATCTTGACCAGCATGGTGAGTCCCGGTTTGCCGTGATGGTAAAGCAGATCGATAAACCAAGAGATTTGTTGCTGATGAGTCTCGGGTGGTTGGCTCGGGAAGGTCATGTCCTTGTGCAGCAGGTTTCTAATGACTACACTGTCTCGTTGCGTAGATAGCCTGGGTGGTTATGTTGTTACAGGAGAGTGCTATCGGTAATGGTGATGAAGCGTAAAGTGATACAGCATCGTCCGCAACGATCCGGTGGTGTGTCAATATCAGATGTGGCATGCCTTGTCGTTTTGATCACAGTTGGTTCCCGGGAGGAAGCTCAGCGCATTGCCAGGCAGCTGGTCGAGCATCGTTTGGCAGCTTGTGTGAATATCATGCAGGCAGTCGAGTCGTGGTTTTGGTGGCAGGGGAAGATCGATCAATCGTCGGAAGCGTTGCTCATTGTGAAGACAGTGCCTGCTCGGTTGCCAGTTCTGATCGATCGGGTTCGCGCGTGGCATTCCTACGATTCTCCGGAGATCATCGCCCTGCCTGTTGTGGGAGGGGACGCTGACTACCTGAAGTGGGTCTTCAATAGTTGTGCCGACTCCTCTACGACAAGATCAGTGTGATATGAGGGAATGGTTGACAGCGTTGTTCCATCGATCCGCCATCAGTATATGAGTTGTCCCTCCGCGCGTTGGCGGTATTGCTCTTTGGTCGTTTGCCTTTTCTGGGCTGTATGCTTGTCCGGCTGTGCGACCATTTACAATCCGGCAACCGGTCGGCAAGAGTTTATTTTCATTGATACAGCGGTTGAGCGAAGATTAGGTCAGCAAGCAGCTACTGAAGTGGACCGGCAGTTGCCACTCAGTCGAGATCCGCAGCGAGCGCAGCGTATCGAGCAGATTGGGCGGAAGCTGGCTGCTGTGTCGGATCGTCAGGATCTTCGGTTTCAGTTTTATCTCGTTGAAGGAAGCGAGGTGAACGCGTTTGCGTTACCCGGTGGCTTTATCTACTTGTACGCTGGGCTGCTCGATCACGTGCGTTCTGATGATGAGCTAGCTAACGTGCTGGGACATGAGATCGGACATGTAGCAGCACGACATCATGTGAAACAGATGCAGAGCGTGTTGGGGTACCAAGTATTATCCAGTCTTGTGTTTCGTGATACGAAGTCGCCTGAGTTACAGCGGGGCGTGGCTATGATGTTTGATCTGATTAGCAAAGGATATAGCCGTGAAGATGAATTGGAGGCAGATCGTTTGGGCATGCGGTATGCGCAAAGAGCTGGGTATCAACCATTGGGAATGGTAAGTTTTCTAGAGCTGCTACAGCAGCTTCAGCAGTCAGAGCCTAGTTCTGTGTTGACAATCTTCCAGACGCATCCGGCTGTATCAGAACGCATTATAAGAGCTCGGCAAGAGATCGAGCACTTAGGGTTGGGTGAAGGAGAGATCGCATTGCCGGCTGTTTCCCAGTAGCTATCCATGCCTTCTTTGGATATAATCGTTTCGTTTTAATGCTATATAGTTACAGCATAAGATGCTTGGGGCAGTAGCTCAGTTGGGAGAGCGCGTGAATCGCACTCACGAGGCCAGGGGTTCGACTCCCCTCTGCTCCACCATGACGTGGGTGGGGGATGGCATTTCCTTATTATTGCGCCAAGCATCTGGACGCATGGGGTTTAGATCCTTCCTGTTGTTGACCTTTGTCAGATTAAGGTAATCGTGGGCTTTTGGAGTGGAAGAATCCACTATGCCTATCGTTGTCTTGGGATGTTAACTCCTAAAATGCCACCGCTCCTGTGCTTTGGGGAAGGCATATGCGGCAGTTAGCGAATCGTCCTCGCGGAGCGGCTCTGCTGTTGGCGTTGGTGCTCTTCCTGATGCTGACGGCGATTTCTCTGTCTATTCTTTTGCTAGTGAATAACCATTACGTTCTCGCCAATGAGTTACTTGTTAGGGCCAAGGCCTATTATCTTGCAGAAGCGGGGCTGCAGCAGGCATTTTGGGAAGCGCGCAACGGCAATACAGGTTCTCCGCCGTTTCCACTTAGTGTGATCGAAGATGCTATGACAGCAACTGTTACGCTCTCTTCTCCTGATGGGACCGGTAAACGAACTGCTGCTTCAACTGTATCCTACACAACTGTTGAAGACCTCTAGATTTATCACTTCTTTAGTCGCCTGCTGAATGAATTGTCGTAAATCACATATTGACAAATATATATATATTCTGATCGTTGTAAATAAAGTAAGATTACGTAAGTCTATGAAGGAATTTTGTTTACAGTTATAGTACTGAGTGTTATAATTACACTGTCTTTCAAAAGTGTTCGGAGGTTCATGCATGATCTCATCTCACCAGAAGCGATTGATGGATATAATCGAGTTAGCCTCTTATCTAAGACTCAATAAACAAACAATTTACAACTGGTTACACCAAGGGAAGATTTCTGGCATCAAGGTAGGCGGGGTATGGCGATTTGACCGAGATGCAGTTGATCTCTGGCTTCGAGAGCGCGTGGTACAGAAACGGAAGCCATTGGAAGATCGTAAGGAATTTATTCGAAGGTAGCTAAAATCATTCTAGATAGAAAGAAGCTGTAATGATTACTGGTACAGGACTTCATATTGATAGGCACGGGATTGAACTGGTGCAGATCGCCAGGCAATTTGGTTCTCTCAGGGTGATCGGTGCGAGCTATATTCCAGTGGCTGCTGCTGGAGGGGCTGATCCGACCAATCGTGAAACATTGGTCAAATCCATTCAGCAATTGTTTCGTCAGTCAGGAGTGCATCCAGGCGCGGTAGTGACGGCGCTGCCAGTTGATGAAGCTATGGTGCGATATTTTGAGATGCCTGTTGTGCCCAAGAAAGACTGGGCCACAGCTATCAGGTTTGAAGGCAAGAAATACATTCCGTTCCGTCTTGAGGACATCGTATCTTCATATTATGTGCAACCGATCGCCCCGAAGTCCAACACGATGAAAGTGATTTTTGTTGTGGCGAAACAACAATCGCTCGGCGGCTATTTGGGGATGTTACAAGTAGCTAATGTGAGAGTTGCTTCGGTTGAAGCTATTCCGTTCAGCTTGTGGCGGTTATACCGTCTGCTGGAAAAGCCGTCGAAAGATCAAGTGGCGGTGGTGGTATATGTGGGGCCTGAGTCAGCGTGCGTGAATGTCATGCACCGCCATGGGTTGCAATTAACTCGAGATGTTGCGTTGGGGCGATTGGGGACTGCAGCTGCCGAGGTGACTGCCGGTGTACTGCATGATCCGATGGCATCAGGCGTTGGTGTTGGCGCGGGTGAGTCGTTGGGGGATTTATTGCTGAGCGAGATTCAACTCACCATGGATTACTATCGGAAACGATTTTCTGCCGAGCAGATTGGGCGCATAGTGCTGTGTGGTTTGGAAGAGTGCGAGGGATGTGTCGAAATGCTGGGCAAAGAGTTGGGATTGCCAGTCAGGTTCTGGAAATTGGATCGTGACCTCGGTCTCAAGGGGCGATCGGTCGGATCGTTGGTGTTGGCGGCTGGTTTTGCGTTGCGCGGTACAATGCCGGGGACGGCATGGATCGATCTGGTTGAGCGAAAAACGCTATCCAAGCCGGTTGTGGCAGATAGGATTCGTTATACGTTGACTCGGGAAGTTGTGGTAGCGTGTACGATTTTGGTCGTGTGGGTTTTTTGGTTGCAGTATCAGCAACGTCGACTGCAGGCGGAGCTCGTCTCTGTATCGGCTCAACGTTTGGCAGTACCGCTGCCACATGGTACGCCGATGACAGTGCCAGACTTAACGAATCTGGCGGGTCAGCTCGAGCAACGTAACCAAAGTCTTGAGCGGATGATTGGGCAGTATCTGCCGCTGACCCATCGTCTAAGTCATCTGGGGGAGGTGCTGCCTGATGGAGTCTGGTTGACGGGGTTGGTGTACGATGAGCGATCCGGTCGGGATGTGAAACGTGTAGCGAGAATATGTGTGCTCAATGGACTGGCGTTCTTGCAGGATAGTCAGGATGAAATCCGTGCGATCAATCGACTGCTTGCGAATCTCCGCGGGCATGTCCAATTTTTCAGTGGGCTCAACCAAGCGAATCTTGTTACGGTGCAGCGCAAATCGGTGAACGATTCTGACGTGACTCATTTTGAGGTGCGACTGTCCGGAGGGGAGGGGTGAACGACAAGCATCTCACTTTGTATATCACGATTGTGGTTGTGGTCATTACCGGATTGGGTGCTCAGGGGTTGCGATCGTGGCATGAGGGGCGGGTGCAGCAGTTGCGCACGCAGATGCAGTCGGAGCATGAGGTTAACCGGTTGTTGACCCGTATCAGTCGCCTTCAAGAGTCGATTTGGCAGTACGAGGATCGCATGCCGATAACGGAAGATACCTCTTGGCTGGTGGATTTGGTGACGCAACTGGCTGATGAGCAGTGGATTCAGGTGCGGTCGGTGGAACCACAGGTGCCCCAGGATAAAGGGCTCTACACAAAGCTTGGTGTCAGGGTGGGTGTGCGGTGTGGGTATCACGCGCTCGGGGATTTTGTCAGTGGTCTGGAAGGGTATCAGAAATTCCTGATGATTGAACAATGTCAGATTGACATGAAAGATCAGCAAGCTGCCGTCATTGAAGATCCAGTGATTGACGCGCAGTTGCTGATTAGTACAGCGAGTCCAAAGTCTTGATGGATCGGCGAATGGTAGTGAGGTTGGGGGTGGCAACGGTAATGGTTACGTGGTGTCAGATGACCGCAGGGCGAGCTGAAGAACTAGATGTTGACACGACGCGTCTTGCGTATCGCGGGCGCGATTTCCGAAACCCATTTCGTGCATTATTGCCAGCAAAGGTCGACAAGACTCAGTCGATGGCGGTGGTAGACCCACCGCCGCTTGTCATAACTGGCATGGTATGGAATGCCAGGAAGCCATCCGCGATTGTGGATGGGCAGCTGGTAGGGGTTGGGGATGTTGTCAACGAGGCGGAGATTGTTGCTATCGAGCGACAATCGATTCGAGTTCGCTATCATCAACAAGAATTCGTCATCGAGGTGCCATGATAGTACAGCAAAGAGCTTATCGACAGATGATGGTTCTCGGAATGCTAGCGGGTGCGATTTGGTGCACGTCCGCGTTGCATGGAGAGGCGTTTTCGCAGGAGGAGAGCGCTTTGTCATCATCTGATTCGCCCGAATCCTTCGCGTTGACTGAATCGGTATCGGACATGAGAATCTCGATGGACTTCAAGGATGCGAACTTGAAAGATGTACTGAAGATTTTCTCTCAACAATCGAGGTTGAATTTTATCGCCAGCGAGCGTGTGCGCGAACGGAGCGTCACGTTGTACCTTGACCAGGTATCCGTTCAGGATGCGCTGGATAGCATCATTCGTGCCAACGATCTGGTCTATGAGCAGCTGGATGGTAGCGATATTTTCGTCGTTAAAGAAGCGGTACGCCCTGCGGTTGAAACGGAGACGAAGATCTATACGCTGGGTTATGCGCGCGTGTCTACTTCGGCGCTGGGTCAATCCACTGCCTCGTTGGGGCGTCTTACATCGTCACTGGTTGGCCAGTCATCCGCTTTGGCTGAGCCCACCGGTACACAGAGCGACACAGCCAACAGTGCGTCAACCACCGCAACAGCTGCGTCGAGCGCCGCTGGTGGTTCCAGCACCAGCCCCATCGGAATTGACCGGGTGGTGCGGACGCTGTTGTCGGAGCATGGGTCGCTGGTGGTCGATGAGCGGACGAATAGCTTGATCATCACCGATATTGCCAGCCGGTTTCCTCTAATCGAGCAAGTGATCAGCCAATTGGATGCGCCGACGCCGCAGGTGATGATCGAGGCGGAGATTCTCGAAGTGTCACGCAGCGCGTTGGATCGCCTAGGGGTTGAGTGGGGCGGAACAGAGGGACAGATTCTCAGCTTCACGGGTGCCAGTCGGGAAACATTCTTACCGTTTAAGCGATTGGCGAGTAGGGTTGGAGCAGTGCCGGAGATTACGGCAGGCGAGGCGTCCAGTGTGACGGCTGTTCTTCGTGCGCTTGAGCAGGATGGTGAAACGAAGCTCCTGGCTCGCCCGAGGATTTTGACCCTTAATAACGAGAGTGCGGTGATCAAAATCGTAGCCGATACCGTCATCGGCATTACCAGTACCAGCGTATCTACTACTGGCAGTATTACACAAACGCCGGAACGTGTCGAAACAGGCATTTCGTTGACTGTCACGCCGCAGGTGAACAAAGACAATTATGTCACGATGTTTATCGAGCCGTCGGTAACCAAGCCGGTGGTTTCCGAGTTGTTTCCGGCGACTTTTGTTGATCCACAAACGCGTGGTGCTTCCACGGTGGTTCGGGTAGCTGATGGAGAAACCGTTGTGATTGGGGGGTTGCTTGAGAAGAACGATTCGAAGACGAACAGAAAAATACCGCTGCTGGGTGATCTACCGTTGTTGGGGGCGGTGTTTCGTGATCGAGAAGGTAACTCTTCTGACCGCGAGCTGATCGTGTTTATCACGCCGCATGTTATGCAGGATGCTGTGTTGACTCGGCCGCCACCTCGTGTGGTGGCAATGGTAGAGCGCGAGCAAGATATCTATGGGGATCTCCTGAAGTCGGAAGAGATCGATCGAGCATTGTCATCGATGGAGCAGGAGGTCGAGCAGTTGGTGTTGCCTGAGCGAGGAGCAGCAATGCGATAGCGCGCTGTCGTTGTCCGCGTGGCGGTTTCTTGCACATTTGGTTGGCAAAACCTACGAGAGAATTACTGGGGCAGTTCGCCACAATCAACGGCATGCATAAAGGTAGGAAACCGGTGCTTCCATGAGGAAGTCAAAACTCAAGCTTGGCGAGATCCTTGTGCGAGATGGGGTCATCACGGAGGAAGAGTTGGCGAAGGCGTTGCAGGCTCAGGCGCATGACGGCGGGCCCATTGGTGAAGTATTGATCAAGCTCGGGTTGGCTGATGAGCGAGATGTCGTTGTTGCGTTGAGCAAACAGCTCGGTATTCCCTATGCTTCCTACGCCAAGGGGTTATTGAAACCGGCTTCCGATCAAGACTTGATCAGTTTGATTCCTGAAGGATTTGCTCGTGAGCATCTCGTGCTGCCTATTTCTAGAAACTTTAATTCATTGACGGTGGCATTTGCCGATCCCTTGGATTTGATTACGGCTGATAACGTGCGGCGAATGTCGAGCTGCATGATCAATCCGATCATTGCAACGAAGACGGATCTACGTCGAGCGATCGATGAATTCTACGGTCAGCGGAATATGCTGCAAGAAGCGATCAGCGATAGTTATACGGCGCAAGACGTCACGATAACCGAGCGGCCATCGGCTGGGAGTGAAGAAGATTTGAGCTTGGATGAATTGATCGCCAAGGCGGAGGAGGCGCCTGTGATCAAGCTGGTTGATTTGGTCATCCGCCAGGCGATTCAGGAGCGGGCTAGCGATATCCATATTGAACCGTATAAGGATCGTATCAATATCCGTTATCGAACCGATGGCGTGTTGTACGAAATTCCTCCTCCAGCGAGACACCTGTTGCCGGCGATCACCTCTCGCATCAAGATCTTGGCCAACTTGGATATTGCTGAGCGACGGTTGCCGCAGGATGGAGCATTTATTGTCCGCTTGGAGGGGAAGGTGATTGACCTACGTGTATCTACTGTTCCGACGATTCATGGCGAGAAGGTGGTGTTGCGAATCTTGGATAAGACCAGCGTACCGTTGGAGCTCGCGCGGCTCGGTTTCTCAGCGCGAGAGCTGGAGTTGTTTGACAAGGCGATCAGGAGTCCTCATGGATTGGTGTTTCTGACCGGGCCCACGGGAAGCGGGAAGACAACCACGTTATACGCGGGGCTGAATACTATCAGGTCACCACACAAGAATATTTTGACGATCGAAGACCCGGTCGAGTTTCGGCTTGACGGGGTGAACCAAATTCAGGTGCGTCCCAATATTGGCTTGACGTTTGCGAATGGCTTGCGTGCGTTTTTGCGTCAGGACCCGGATATTATCATGGTGGGAGAGGTGCGTGATTTGGAGACGGCGCAGGTTTGCGTTCGTGCGGCACTCACAGGACATTTGGTGCTTAGCACATTGCACACGAATGATGCGTTGGGTGCAGTTGGTCGTCTGGCCGACTTGGGCATTGAGAGATATTTCTTGGTGTCGGCATTGCGATTGGTGGCGGCGCAGCGGTTGGTGCGTCGGTTGTGTCCAGAGTGTAAGGAGGCATACGAACCGTCCAAGGAGGTCATAGATCAGTTTCATCTGGGAAGCGAGCCTTTGTACCGTGCCAGGGGATGTGCCGAGTGCAACAATACCGGCTATCGGGGTCGCGTTGGCATCTATGAGATTGTGCCGGTTATCGAACGGATTCAACAGTTGATTGTGGATGGGGCTAGCACCACTGAAATGAATCGGGCGGCTCGTGAAGCCGGGTTTCCGGGTTTGTTGGATTCGGGGGTCAAGAAAGTACAGGAAGGGATTACCAGTTTGGAAGAAGTGCTGGGTGTGGCGATGTCAGGACCGGAGTAGCACAATGCCGTTGTATGATTATGCGGCTCAGGATCGCAACGGAAGGATTGAGCGCGGTTCAATGGAAGCGTTGAACCCAGATGAGCTGATTGGTTCGTTGCAGCGGCAAGGATATTTAGTGCTCTCGTTATCAGAGAAGCGCCAGATCGAATCGGCAAGTAAATCTTCGGGGCGTTTGCATCATCGGGTCAAGCTCGATGATTTACTGATGTTTGCCAGACAGCTAGCCATATTGCTAGAATCTGGTATCGCGCTGCTCAAAAGCCTCGAAATTCTTGGCAGGCAGGTAGAATCGAAGAAATTGGTGCTGACAATAGAGCAGGTGCGGAAGGATATTCAATCCGGCGCTACCTTTAAAGCAGCATTGGCGGCACATCCTCACATCTTCTCACCATTTTGGGTTAATCTGGTCGAAACGGGTGAAACAAGTGGTCATTTGCCTTTGGCGTTGAATCAAGTTGCTAACTACCTAGAAGCAACGGGGAATTTTCAGCGAAAGGTAGTGACAGCGCTGATCTATCCCTCAGTCTTGATTCTTGTTGCGACGGTAGCTATACTTATTTTTGTCACAAGGATCGTGCCGATTTTTGCAGGAATATTCGAGGGTTTCGATGCCGAGCTGCCGTGGTTGACGCAAGCAGTTATCACGGTCAGCGCAATGGTCAGAAAGATGTTCTTTTTCGGTATCTGTGCATGTTTGTTGTTGGGTTATATCGCACACCGTATATGGAGAACGGAGTGGGGTCGGACGTTCTTTGACCAGTGGAAGCTTCGTCTTCCGCTCTTTGGTCCTGTTTTTCGGATGGCGGCTGTCCAACGATTCTCCCAGGGGTTGGGCACGTTATTGGAAAGTGGTGTCCCGATCTTGAATGCGCTGGATATTACGGAGCGTTGCGTCGGGAACAGGGTATTGGAGGAGCAGTTACAGGTTGTCAAAGAAAGTGTGAGGCGCGGTGAACCGATGGCGACGCCGATGGAAAAGAGTGGTGTGTTTCCGCCAATGGTTGTGCAGATGGTGATGGTTGGCGAAGAGGTGGGTGAGCTTTCCAAGATGCTACATCGTATCAGCGTTTTCTACGATCAACGGTTGGACACCTATGTGACGCGGTTGACCTCGTTGTTTGAGCCGGTGGTGTTGGTAGTGATGGGAGGTGTTGTTGGTGTGATTGTTGTGGCGATGTTCTTGCCGATCTTCAGTCTTTCTCAGGTGATCAAGTGAGAATCTGGATTTGGTGATGGGGTTGGAGAAGTGGACAGTCTAAAGCGAGGGCTGTTAGAATGCGGCGACCGCAAGGGTTTCGCGGTGATCCAGGTGTTCTCTGTGATCGTCTTGTCGGCAGCGTTTGCGATCATTGCCGCTCCTCAGCTTGTCGGTTTGGTTGAGCGAGGACAAATTGTGCAGGCAATGAAGCGGTTCAGTGCCGTTAGGGAAGCTGAGGCCATGTACTATTCGTTGAATGGCGCTTATACCATGAGCTTTGCAACGTTGGCTGTTGAGGTGCCTGAAGTGGATGACAAGTTGTTCGGTGGTTCTGATGGGCAGTGGGAATACAGTATTCTGACGACTCGAGGAGCGAATCCATCGTTCTCGGTTACGGCAGTTAGAGCCAATGGCAAGGGAGTGGCTGGAAGCATCGTGTGGGATTCATCGGTAGGAGCGTGGAGTGGCACTCATCCTTTACGACCTAGCTAAAGAGAATGTTTGGAGTCGGTTGGGCTGCTGTATAGCGTTCTTTCAGATAGGCGTGTGTCGGAGTCGATGAGCCGGGTGAGCGTAGGATGCTGAAGGTAAAAGAGGCAAAGGAGAGGAGTTTTGGACTTATCTGTGGACGGCCACGGAAGGCCGTGTTTATATAGCGTTAGGTTGTAGGACAACAGGAGAGGGGTGCTATCATGCGTACGATAAGAAGTCGTGAGCGATCCAGAGGTTTCACGTTGTTGGAATTGATGATCGTGGTGATCATCTTGGGGATCTTGGCTTCAGTAGCAATTCCACAGTTCTCGAAATCCGTGAGGAGAAGCCGTACGGTTGAGGCTCGTAATGCCATTGGTATGGTTCGCGGTGCCGAGTTACGTTACTTTCAAGAATGGGGGGCGTATACTGCGACTATCGGTAATCTGGATGTTGAAGATCCCAGCCAAACTGCAGGTATAGTCGCGAATTCTCGGTTTAACTATGCGGTGGTAGTAGGAGGGGGAGGAGCGTCCTTGACGACCATCACGGCAACGGGCGTGTCGGGTACTCCGACAGCAGGTATTACCGTAACGTACACAGAAGCGACGGGTGTTTTTGTCGATGCCGGTCTCTAGTGTGGAGTGGAGCTCTTAGAGTGATAGAGCACGTCACGCAACAGCACCTGAGCGGTGTGCTTCGATGATCCGATGGAATCGCTGGCGAAGACCTCGTAATCGTGGCCTGACGGTGATGGAGGTGTTGATTGCCCTCATCATCATTTCCGTGCTGGCTTCGCTGGCGATTCCAAGTTTTATGAAAGCGGTGGAGGAGTCGAAGGATAAGGAAGCGCAGACAATCTTGCGGCTCATCCGGACGGCTGAGCGGATCTATCGACTTAAGTACAATCTTTACTACACGGGGCCTGAAAGCGCTGTATCAAGCATTAACTCCACGTTGCGGTTGAACATTGAATCACCCGAACGTAATTGGGATTATGAAGTGCTGGACAACGGTGCAAGTGATTTCCTCGCGCGGGCGACACGCCTGAGTCCTCCAGCAAACTATGAGCGCAAATGGGAAATCACTAAGGACGGAGATCCCGTTAAGACAGATTTGTAAGCTGTGATTTACAAGGGCGCGGTACCGCATTAATCGAATGATTACGAGATGGGGGGTATTCATGAGCGAGCGCCGTCGGTTCAGACAGCCGGCGGCGCTTGGCGTTTTTGTGAAGTGGAGCAGCTAAAATGAAAACGCGATCTTGTATTCACAGAATGGAGGTGTGATATGCGTCATCTGATATATGTTGGAACTTGGTTTGTGGCCTGCTTCTTCTTGTGGACCACCACGTTTGCAGCAGAGCAGGTTACGCTAACGACTTACTATCCATCGCCTGTTGGAGACTACCAGGCTGTAACGACTGGAAAGCTTGATATTGATGTATCTGGTACGGATGACGCGGCAGGCACGGGACAGATTGATGCCGGTCAAACCAATGTTGATGTTGATACTAATAGAGTAACAGCCAATTCTTTGGTCTTCCTTACAGTAGGGCCAGAAGGTAACGACACAACATCGGTGCAGGTTGAGAATATCAATGCAGGAACACGTTTTCGCGTACGTCGCTCAGATACAGTCGATACTAGTAATCCGGTACGGTTCTATTGGTTTATTGTGAATTAGGCAATATGGTTGTGTTCAGAAGATGTTTCACAAGCAACTATGGGTTCACGTTGCTGGAGGTGATGGTTGCCACGCTCATCCTGGTGTTGGTGGTGGCGGGGACACTGGCCGTTTGTACGGCCGGTGAGCGATTTGTGCGGGAGGCCATGCACCGCACGGAGGCGCTCGATTTTGCCAGACAGGCGCTGGAGCAGCTACGTGACGAGGTGAAGGCGTCGACTTGGGGTAGTGGAAATCCCAGCGATCCGTTATCTTCCGGTACCCACGTGCTGGCGTTGCCAGCCGGTGAGTTCCGAGATCAATGGTCAGGTTTGAGGCAGTATCTAGTGACTGATTTGGATTGGGATGGTGATTCGGCAACGGCCGAAGCGAAACGGGTGACGGTGACGGTGACATGGAATGAACCTGGCATCGAATAGTGGTGTGACATTGGTAGAGTTGTTGTTGGCCGTGCTGCTGGTTACGTTGCTGGCTATGGCAGCTGTGGTGTCGGAGCTGGCGGGAGAACGCATTCTTCGGTTGACCAGGAACCGGTCAGAGGCGCAGAACGAAGCGCAGGCGGTGATCGAGCATATGGCAGTTCGAATATCGCCAGCGAATCTTGTAGAGGGCGTTGCGCTATCGAACTATATTGTTCGAGCGCGGGTGGACTATGACACGAGTTGGAATCCTCTTGCGGATTCTGCGGATGATACTTCGGACGATACGTATGTGTGGTATGGAAGAAATGCTACGACCAACCAGGTGGAGTTTGCTCACACGGCAAGTACTCTGCCAGTACCGGCATCTCAGGATACCGTTGGCGTTAACATCACGGTGTTTGCCGCAACGGTTAGCAACAACGAAGTCCAAGTGGATATCACCGCGCAGAAAGGCACAGAGTCTGTCACTCTGCATTCGTCAATAGCGCTTCGATGTATGCCGTCAGGATAGCCTAGTTGCTTGCCATGCACCGGTTCTACGTACCACCTGGATCAGTCTCTGGGGATTGTATTGAAATCCATGGGGGACCTGTGCACCACATCCATCATGTTCTAAGGTTGCAGCCGATGGATAAGATAGCTCTTTTTGATGGCAGTGGCCGTCAGTATGTTGGGCGGATCATTAAAACGACATCGCGTGTTATCACAGTATCGGTGGAACATATCGATCATCCTGTTGATTATCAACGCACATCGGTAACGTTGGTTCAGGCGATGCCGCGGCACGGTAAGATTGAATCTATTATTGAAAAGGCTACCGAGCTTGGCGTTGATCGAGTTATTCCAATGCAGACGGCTCGTACTGTTCCGTTGTTGTTAGGGCGAGCGGAGCGTATGGCTGCACGCCAAGCGAGATGGCAGCGCATCGCTATTGAGGCAGCGCAACAATCGAGTCGTCGGACAATACCTGTGATCGATTCGGTGATGACATTGAACGATGTGTTGCCAGTGTGCCGCGCGGCTACGCTGGCGCTGCTTGCGGTTGTTCGATCTGATACCCAACCGTTGTGGAAAGTGCTAGAAGCGGCAAGCCGTGTGACATCTGTGGTAGTGCTGATTGGTCCTGAGGGGGATTTTACTGATGAGGAGGTGTATGAAGCTCGGGAAAGTGGGTGTCGGGCGATTTCTATGGGCTCAACTGTATTGCGTTGCGAGACGGCTGCCGTAGCTTTGTTGGCGATGGTTAACTATGCGACTATTCGGTAAATGGCTGATTGGGTCTGCAGGATTTCTTCCGTTCGGTGGGATGTTGCAATCTTGATTGGTATTAATCAAACTAGTCTAGTAACTTATAGAATATATGCTCAAAGTACTACAGTTGATCAAATAAATTAGCTCTTTAAACATTTTACAGTTCTAATATTAGTTTGGTTTCTTGACACTGTGTGAGTGTCATGCTATACTTATCGAAAATTAAATTAATATAAGATGAATAATATCAATCCAATACAACATATTAATTGGGTAGATGTGCTAGTATTTGTTATTTTAGCTAGGCTAGCAGCAATAGGTTTCAAGCGGGGATTAAGCGGAGAGCTCTTTGACTTCACAGCCGCTCTGAGCGCTGCGTTTGTCGGTATATCTAGTTATGAGCGGCTTAGCTTATGGTTGCGCTCGCGTTTGGCTTTACCGTCCACGATTACTGAAGTGATATCGTTGACAGCGCTGATTGCGGCTGTTGTGCTTATATGGAAACTGGTTGAACTAGCGGTTGGCTCTGTTGCGCGGCTGGAGGTAGTCTCGCAAGTGAATGCATTTGGCGGCATGGCGCTTGGTATTCTTCGTGGGATGATACTTGTAAGTCTGACGCTATTGGGATTGGAGTTAACGTCGTTGGGCTATTTCCACACGTCAATTGAGCAGCGATCGCTGGTTGGGGCTGGGGTTCGGAGCGTTGCCCCATCGTTGTATCAAGCGGTATGGCGCGCGCTACCCGCCAAGCCGTCAGAGGTGTCTTGATTATCCTTAGAGTACTTCCGCGATGATTTCTGAATCGGTCATTAATGAGATTCAGGAGCGGACCGATATCATCGAGGTTATCTCAGGATACGTGCCTCTGAGACGTGCGGGCCGTCACTTCAAAGCGTTGTGTCCGTTTCATCATGAAAAGACGCCGTCGTTCGTCGTCAGTGCGGAGCGACAGAGTTTTCACTGTTTTGGCTGCGGTGTTGGTGGTGACGTTGTCAGTTTCGTCATGCGGTATGAACACATGGAATTCCCGGAGGCGATTCGGCATCTAGCTTCCCGTGTTGGAATCGCGGTGCCCGATACCAGTTCGTCGGGAGATCAGTCGCCATCCGTTACCGCTCAATTGCTCAAGATAAACGAGCTAGCGGCTTCCTACTACCAGGAGAATTTCTGGTCAGACCGCGGCAGAGTTGGGCATCAGTACATGGCGGTTCAACGTCACATTCAAGAAGCAACGCTGAAAGCTTTTCAGGTCGGCGTTGCAACTGAAGAGTGGCGGGGATTATTGACGTACGCGCAGCGGCAGGGTTTTACACCGTCGCTTCTGGCGCAGGCCGGTCTATCGGTGTCTGGAGAAGGGCGTCAGCCGCGAGACCTCTTTCGAAAGCGAGTGATCTTTCCCATTCGAGATGCTCGTGGTCGCATCATCGGATTTGGCGGTCGCAGCCTTGACGGGTCGGAACCAAAGTATCTTAATAGTCCGGAAACGGCGCTGTATCACAAGAGTAAGTCGTTATTTGGCTTACATGCGGCAGCACAGGCGATCAGGACTGATGATCGGGTTGTCATTGTCGAGGGATATCTCGATCAGATCACGCTCTTTCAAGCTGGGATTCAGACGGTTGTTGCCAGCTTGGGCACTGCATTGACGTCAGACCAAGCGCGCTTGCTAAGACGGTATTCCAAGCGTGTGATCATGGTGTACGACGGTGATCAAGCGGGTGAGGCGGCTACTTTGCGTGGACTCGGCCTTCTCATCGAAGAGGGGTTTCATGTGATGGTCGCCAGTCTGCCAACCGGGATGGATCCGGATCAGTTCGTATTGGAGCGCGGGAAAGAAGCCTTTTTATCGTTGATTGGTGAGGCACCGGATCTCTTGGATTACAAGCTCCGCGTGTTGCTGAGTCAATATGATGTGCGCGAGCCATCGCAGAAGGGCAGGATTGCCACCGAGATGCTTGCTAGCATTGCTAAAGTGCCGCATCCGGTGGAGCGGACCGAATACGTGCGTCGACTGGCGGATCGGTTGGCTGCGCGCGAAGAGGATTTGCTGACAGAGTTGAGGCGTCAGGTGCCTATCGCTCGGACAAGTGGCACGGCGACATCGGTGGTTGCAGGAACATCGTCAGCAAAGCAACGGACAACACCGTCACACAAAGCAGAGCAATTGCTGATTCGGGTGTTGTTGGAGGAACCGTCTCTCGTTGCGACAGTTCGGGATCAACTGCTACTAGATGATTTACAGTATCCAACGACACGGCAGCTGTTGGAATCGATGATGGCGATGGATGCTGAGGGCAGCGTGGTGACCTTGTCAGCATTGCGGGTGCGCAGTGCTCCATCCTCTGAATGCGCCCAGTGGGTGGAGGACATTGCAGCATCGCAGGAGGAAATTGTCGACCACGCTCGTTGCCTAGAGGATTGTCTTCGACATATTCGGCGGCAACGGCTGCAGCAGCGATTGAACGAATTGGCAGCGGCGTTGAAAGACGCCGGAGAACAGGCGGTCGATCAGCGTGATGTCATGGCGGAGTATAACAGAGTCTTGCGATTGTTAGGAGCTGTATGAAAGCAATGCTGAGTGGGGTCAAGGATCCCGAAAAATTGAAGAATCTCCAGAAGCTCATCGCGTTGGGCAGGGAGAAAGGGCGGATTACATACGATGAATTGAATGACATCCTCCCGGAGAATGTCACTTCTTCGGATGAGATCGACCGCATTCTTACTATTCTCGGTAACGAGAAGATTCAGATTGTGGATGCTCACGAAACGGAAGACATCGAGAAGTTACCCGAAGAGGAAAAGGTTGTTGTTGCGGAGGTCGTTGCGGAGGAGACGGAACCTGTTGCCGTACCGGTTCACATGGAAGATCCGGTCAAAATGTACTTGCGGCAGATGGGTCAGATTGCTTTATTGACTCGGGAAGAAGAGCTGGCATTAGCTCAGGAAATCGAGACTGCCGAGTTACGGTTTCGTGAGATTATCTTGAGTTCATGGTACACCAAGGGGCGCTTCCTGGAGTTGTGCAGCCAGATTTTGCAAGGAGAGGTTAGTCTGGAAGAAGTGGTGAAGGAAGATCTGAGATCTCGGCGCGAGGATACGGCAACCTATTTGAAGCGCGTGATGCGTCGTCTTCGGGCGTTGCGGTCGGCAACCAAATTGTTGCCTATGCTGACACAGTTGAGTCTGAGCGCTCGGGTTGTTGAAGAGATTGCGGAAGGGTTACAGACATCTGGCGATCGACTCGAATATCTGCGTGGACGGATCAGTCGGTTGCGTCAGCGGCGTTTGCGAAAAGAGGTCCTGGTTTTGCAGCATGAAGCAAGGCAGCTTGAACGGCAATGCGGCGAATCGTACGAGAAGCTTAAGGAGCGGTTGCAACTGATTCGTAGGCGGGAGGCGGATTTCACGCGGTCGAAGCGCGCGCTGGTCGAGGCAAATCTTCGGTTGGTTGTTAGCATTGCCAAGAAATATACCAACCGCGGGTTGTCGTTTCTCGATTTGATTCAAGAGGGAAATATTGGATTGATGAAAGCCGTGGAGAAGTTTGAGTACCGACGTGGATACAAATTTTCCACGTATGCCACATGGTGGATCCGTCAGGCAATTACCCGGGCGATCGCTGATCAAGCCAGGACAATTCGCATTCCGGTACATATGACGGAGACGATCAATAAGCTGCTGCGTGTGTCTCGGTCAATTGTGCAAGAGAAGGGGAAAGAACCATCGCCTGAGGAAATCGCTCGGGAGATGGGGATGTCGGTTGACAAGGTGCGCGGCATCATGAAGATTGCGCAAGAACCTATTTCGTTGCAGACACCAATCGGTGATGAAGGCGATACCAACTTTGGTGATTTTATCGAGGACAAACGAGCGGTCTCTCCGGCAAACGCGACAGCATTCTCCATGCTGCGCGAGCAGCTCGATGATGTACTGGATACATTGACAGAGCGTGAGCAACGAGTGCTGCAGCTGCGTTTCGGATTGCAGGATGGATGTCCAAAGACATTGGAGGAAGTTGGGTCGCTGTTCAGCGTGACTCGAGAGCGTGTTCGACAAATCGAGGCAAAAGCGCTGCGCAAGCTGCGTCATCCGACGCGCAGTCGGAAGCTTCGGAACTTCCTTGACGTGACGTTCGGTAATGAGCCGTTCCCGGCGTTATAACGATTCCTTCCCGTGAGCTTTCTTGCTCACCGTTGATCGTGTATAACTATTGAAGTATTTGTCATGGTGCATGTGTGCGGGTGTAGAAGTCTGCAGCTGGGCCTGTAGCTCAGCGGTTAGAGCGCCTGACTCATAATCAGGGAGTCCCAGGTTCGAATCCTGGCGGGCCCATGAGACTGGTTCACGGTAGATGTGTTGTTGAGAACGGTGCCAGGTTACGAGGAGGTATAGCGGATGGTACAGTGGCTCGCAGAGCTCTTTCCAGATATGAATGCAGCGCACTTCGGGTTAACGGTCATCCTCTTGCTTGGTCTTCTACTTCTCTTGGTTGGTGTTGGGCTGCTGTGGGCGCCAAAATCCATTCAGAAATTGAGCCATCGCTTAAACGTCTCATACGATCCTTCCAATTTGTTACGTAAAGTGATCGATAAGGAAATCAGCAGCGATCGTTGGATTCTTGGAAACCGGCATGTTTTGGGTGTCATCGCCCTCTTGATCTCTGGCATCCTCCTGGGGTACTATTTGCTAAGTCATCGTTAATCTTTGTCACGCTGGGGCGCATAGCTCAGTCGGTTAGAGCGCTACGCTCACATCGTAGAGGTCAGAGGTTCGAATCCTCTTGCGCCCACCATAGCTGTATGACCAATGCGTGACTAAGACGGTGTGCTGTGGGTAGACCTCAGATACTGATAGATTGATAGGTGTTGTCAATCAATGGATCATAGTGTGATCGTTATCAAAGAACAGCTCAAAGCCTTGGTAGGGTTGCAGGAGATTGATGCGCGCATCTTGAATCTCCAGCAGCGATTGGAGCAGCGTCCTCGCGAGGAGGCAATAATTCGGACTGAGCTTGATGCTCATCACCGACAGGTGCAGGAGTGCGAGGCCGAGCTAAAAGCATTGCAAGTGAGACGCAAGGAACGAGAACTCGATTTGGAAACCAAGGAAGTAACGATCAAGAAGTATCAAGCTCAACTACTGCAGGTGAAGACGAACAAAGAGTACTCGGCGCTTCAGGCAGAGATTGATGGATTGAAAGCCGATAATTCGCTGCTCGAGGAAGCCATCTTGGTGACTCTTGAAGAGATTGATCGGGCGAAGAAATCGCTGGGATCTGTTCAGGAGAGCTATAAAGCGCAGGAACAGCGCATGCAGGAACATCTGAATCAGGTGCGGGAGGCGGCGGCAGGATGGGAGCGTGAGTTGGCAGAGGCGATGGCGCGCCGCCATGAAATGGCGGCTGTGGTGGACCGCCTGGTCTTGGCGCAATATGATCGCGTGTTGAAAAACCGTCGAGGCGTAGCTCTGGTTCCTGTGTTGCATGACAGCTGTTCAGGGTGTCACATGGGGCTTCCTCCGCAGGTGATTAACGAGATACGAATCGGTGAACGGCTGATTGTGTGTGAGAGTTGTGCCAGAATCCTGTATATTCCGGAGTCATCGTGACCGCCAGGGCTTCGCATCGTTCTCCTGCTGAGAGTGCAGCGCATTCGAATTCGGATGGCGCTACTCACTCAATCATGATCTACGTGGATGGTGCTGCCAGAGGTAACCCGGGGCCGGCGGGTTTAGGTGTGGTTATCTATGATCAGCAGGGACAGGTGATACGCCAACTATACAAATACATTGGAGAGACTACAAATAATGTTGCCGAGTATCTGGCGTTGGTATATGCGTTGCAGGAAGCGTTGATCTTGCGTGCTCAGGACGTGACCGTTTGCACTGATAGTGAATTGTTGAGCAAGCAGCTCGATGGTACTTACAAGGTACGCGATGAGCAGTTGCGGTTTTGGTACGATCAAATTGTGCATTTGCGTTCAGGGTTTCGCTCACTGACCGTTCAAGCTGTGGGGCGCGAACGAAATACAGCAGCTGATCGATTGGCGAATCATGCCGTCGACCAGCGGTTTGATACAGCGGTAAAATATCATTCGTTGGGGTAGGTTGGGTGATCGCCCGCCACCATGTGTGGCGGGAGGAAAGTCCGAGCTCCGTAGAGCAGCATAGGGGGTAATACCCCTTCCTCGCTAGAAGATGTCGGCGAGCGGATTAGAGCCACAGTGACGATATCCACCAGGTTGGTTTGAGGTGGAGTGAAACGCGGCAATCTCTATGCGGAGCAAGGCCAAATAGGTCCCGCCGCTCCTTCGCGAGAAGGGTAAGAGCGGCTCGTTCGAAACCGATTAGCGGGAGGCGGGGCGGGTCGGCTGCTTGAGCGTCGCAGTAATGCGGCTGCCTAGAGAGATGGTCACCATCCGCCGTTAGGGTGGATACAGAACTCGGCTTATAAACCTACCCCACATTTCTACTCGGTGCATCGTTCGAGTTTGTGACAGTATCAGGAAATTCACTGGAGAGCGCGCCATTTTTTGAAGACATGATTCCTGTTTGCAGGAAAGGTGCTATCCGATGCAGCGCTCAACAGACACATCTGTCAAACAAGGAGGTGCCGATGGGATCGCTGCCCGTTGTTTCGGTCCCTACCATCTTTAGGTGTCTCAAGTGTTTCACACCGAGACTTCCATGAAGTATCCAAATATGGTTGCCTACCTGTAAGATCCTTCCCAAAGTGATGTAAAGTCGCATTGGAGCAATTGGTGCGATTCAATCCCTAAACCCTTCTGTTTTCTGTCGTTCTTGCCCTTTTGTACCAGGTCAAAGCAATGATCTCACGCATTGGACCAAATAGAATCCACGTAGTATCTGCCGAGTTGATTCTCGTAACGCATGCTGACGCAAGAACTTCGTGATACCATGGGTCTATGTCGTTCATCTCGCAACACTTTCTCATGACCAGAATTTGCTTAGAGCGTCTAACATAATGACCTCTTCAGCACGTGATAACAGATGAGCGCACACCCAAGGCGGAGGAACGCCAGATGCATCGACGGCAGCCGCTCGTAGCGGATCCGGAGCCGCCGGTATTGGTGCAGCCAGGCGATGGTGCGCTCGACCACCCAGCGGTAGACACCCAACCCGCTGCCGTGCGCGGTGCGGCGCCGGGCGCTCTGCGGCGTGATCCCCAGCTGCCGCAACCGCCGGCGATGCGGGTCCGAGTCGTAGCCCCGATCCGCATGAAGACTGTCCGGACGACGACGGGGATGTCCCGGCTTGCCGCGCACCGGGGCGATGGCCTCCACCAACGGCAGGAGTTGGGTGACGTCGTGCCGGTTAGCTGCGGTGAGCGTACAGGCCAGGGGAGTGCCGTGAGCGTCCGTCACGAGATGGTGTTTGCTACCGGCTTTGGCCCGATCCGTCGGGTTGGGCCCGGTGTTTTTCCCCCGTGCACGGCCCGGATCGAGGTGCTGTCCACCACCGCCCGCGACCAGTCGAGTTGGTCGGCCGCCTGGAGCCGGGCCAGCAGCACTTCGTGGAGCCGTTGCCACACGCCCGCCCGCTGCCAGGCGCGCAGGCGCCGCCAGCAGCTCATGCCGGACCCGCACCCCATCCCCTGGGGCAAGTATTCCCAGGGGATGCCCGTCTGGAGCACGAACAGGATGCCGGTCAGCGCCTGGCGATAGTCCAGCGGCTTGCGGCCGGGGGATCGGTACCGTCGGGGCTTGGGCGGCGGCAGGAGCGGGGCGATCAGTGTCCACAAGCGGTCGTCCACCAAGGGTTTGGCCATGCGGGAGCCTCCTGTCTGTTGAGGTTCCCGCATAGGATAACAGTCGGAGCAACATGGCGTTAGTTCTTTCTGTTAGGTGCTCTTAGAGTGTATCTCTTGGTTAGAGATGTTGGTTGAACAACCAGCTCACACGAATTACAATGTTTTTCGATTAAGAGACACGACGACTGAAGCATCTAAAGGGATATCTTCCTCGATCAATCCAAGGGGGCACGTTCACCCGTTGCGGGATTCAAGGAAGCTGGTAGTTGCTCAGGTTATCACGCGGCTCGATCTGGGCGGTGCTCAGCGTCATGTGCTGACTATCTTGCGCCATCTCGATCGATCGCGGTACCGGCTGATCTTGGTAGCAGGAGAGAGTGGGTTGTTGATGCCGGAGGCAACCGTTCTTCCCGACGTTGAGCGATTCGTGATTCCTTCATTGCAACGTGCGATCAATCCATGGCAGGACGTTGCTGTGCTGTGTAGTTTGGCGCGACTGCTATTGCGCGAACGGGTGGACATCGTTCATACACATTCATCCAAAGCAGGGATTGTGGGACGATTGGCTGCCAGATTGGTTCGTGTTCCGGTCGCCATGCATACCATACATGGGTTTGGGGTTGATGTCGGACGTGGACCAGTGCGGTCTATGTTGCGATGGAGCGAGCGCTTCGCGGCGACAATGACCGATCGTTTGGTAGCCGTCTCGCATCGCACACGTGAGGACGGTTTGCGGATGGGTATCGGGCATTTGCGTCAATACGTCACGATCCCGTACCGCATCGATGATGCTGCTCGCTCCTGCAGCATTGACCAACGGCGTGCCACGAGGAGAAATCTGAATTTAAACGGTGCGCCAACGGTTGGCATGATCGCCTGCCTCAAACCTCAGAAAGCTCCTCTCGATTTTCTCCGCGTTGCCCATCAGGTGTTACAGCATGTGCCGTCTGCGCAGTTTTTGTTGGTCGGTGATGGCGAGCTACGAGACCAGATCAAGACTGACATTCAGCGATTGGGGCTTTCCAGCCGATGCCGGCTGTTGGGGTGGCGGCGAGACGTACCGGAACTCCTGTCGGCGATGGATGTGCTGGCGCTATCGAGTCGATGGGAAGGGTTGCCGATCGCTATCCTGGAGGCTATGGCGGCGGGCAAACCCGTAGTAGCAATGAACGTGGGGGGTGTAGGCGAAGCCGTTACGGATGGCCAGACCGGTTTTGTGATACCGCCAGGGAACCTTCGGCTGATGGTGGATCGGATAGTATCGCTGCTACAATCGCCGGAACAGGCGGTTGAGATGGGGGAGAGGGGGCGGGAACGCTTCCATGCGCAGTTTCTCGGAGCGGCGCAGATGGTAGAACAGTTGGATGCGTTGTATCAAGAGGTATGGCATGGGTGTTAATGCGTTGATAGTGTTCAGCGTGGCGGCATTGCTGGTTCGGCTCGGATTGCCTGGGGCTATTCGTTTCGCGCAGCGCATCAAACTAATATCTTCGAAGCTGCGTGTGCATGATGGCGCTTCGGCGAGGGGTGCGATCCCGTGTGCCGGAGGGATGGTGGTGGTTGGTGTTGCTGTAGTTCTTTCAGTGGCGTACAGCGCAGCAGTTCGGCAGCCCTTGGCTCCGGGGATGGCATGGGTGGTAGTGGGAACGTTCGCTATGTTGATTGCAGGGATGTACGATGATGCTTGTCCTTTACGCGTTGGGGCGTTGCTTGCCATTCAGACGGTTGTTGCGTTGGTCATGTTGCGAGTGGGTGTAAGCATCAGCACCGTCATTCTTCCATCTGTCTTCAACGGTGTCTTCACAGTGCTTTGGATGATCCTGATGATGAACGCGCTCAATATGCTTGATGTGCTGGATGGATTGGCTGGCGGAGTGGCAGCGATTGCAGCAGTGGGGCTGGCTATTGCTGGAGGCATGACGGCTAACGCGAGTGTTGGGGTGTTTAGCGCGGCACTGGCTGGGGGGTTACTTGGTTTTCTCACGATGAATTTCTATCCGGCTCGCGTCTACCTTGGTAATCACGGGAGCTTATCGATAGGATTCCTGCTGAGTACTCTTGCGTTGCAGATCAGTTATGCACCGTTGGGACGGGAGATGGCGTTAGGTACACCGCTTTTGATTCTCGGGGTTCCACTCTTCGACGTTGCTTTTGTCGTGTGGAGGCGCTGCCGGCAGCGGAAGCCTTTGTGGAAAGGAAGTGGAGATCATTTGGCGTTGCGGCTGATTCGTTGCGGCTGGTCAGAGCGGTTCGTCGTACTGTTCTTCTATGGTTGCAGCATTGTTTTTGTTGCATCGGGGTTGTTGCTCATGCGACTTGGGAATTGGGCCGGAGCGCTGACGCTGGCGGCGGCGGTTTTTGTCATTGGTCTCGCAGCATCGCGAGCTTGTCGTATGGACGCCGATGCCATCCGATAAGTCACTCCATCGACCTATCGTGATTCTGGGGGCCGGGCTCGCCGGCCTCAGCGTGGCGTTCCATCTGGAGCAGTCCGGGCATGCCGCGCATTACCGCTTGTACGAGCAGGCAGATCAGAGTGGTGGTTTGTGTCGGTCGGTGCGGTGCGGACCGTTTACGCTTGATTACCAAGGGCACGTACTGCATTTCTCGGATCCGCGGATCGCCCGTTTGGTCAAACACCTGCTCCGTCACAATCTGCAGCGGCATCGTCGCCGCGCATGCGTGTACACCTGTGGTGTTTACCTGTCGTATCCGTTTCAAGGTCATTTGTCAGGATTGCCGCCACGTGTGCTAGCTGAGTGTTTGGCTGGTCGATCGTTTGCCTTTGGCGCGGCCGTTCATCCAGATGGTCAGTCGTTCAATGAATGGGCATCGCTGACGTTTGGTGACGGCATTGTTCGACACTTTCTATTACCGTACAACAATAAGCTGTGGCGCGTGCCGCTTCGACAGTTGACGGCCCGGTGGGTTACTCCATTCGTTCCTGTGCCATCGCTGAGCGCAACAATCGACGGAGCATTGGAGCACTCCGATCACCAGTACGGATATAACACGACGTTCTGGTATCCGCGTGAAGGTGGAATTGGCGCATTGGCGCAAGCGTTTGAGCAAGCCATTCGCCCAATCGAATTTCATCGGCGCGCTACGGCGATTGATTGGCGACGCAAGCGAGTGGTGTTTCAAGATAACCAGCAGGTTGGTTATGACCGCTTGGCGTCGTCCGTGCCACTCGTGGTGTTAGGGCGACTGCTGACTCCACTACCGCCATCCGTGAATTCATGGTGGCGCAAGCTACGGTATACATCGGTGGTCGCTGTCCATGTGGCGATTCGCTCGCGACAACCGATTGAGCGGCGACACTGGGTGTACTTTGCCGATCCATCGATCAGTTTCTTCCGGGTCGGCTTTCCCGGCGCTCTTTCTGATCGGTCGACACCCGCAGGTACCTCGCTACTGTATGCCGAAGTGGCTGTGTCGCCAGAGCATCCGCTATCTTTGAATACGATCGCTGATCAGGTGGTGGCGGATCTTCATCGAGTGGGATTGATCGTCGACTTCCAGGATGTCATCCTGCGATACCCGGTGGCTATTCCTTTTGCGTATATTGTGTACGATCGCCAGCACTATGAAGCTACAAAGGTCATTCATCGGTTCCTCCGAGAGCAGGGGATTTGGTCAATCGGTCGTTACGGTCGGTGGCGTTACACGACGATGGAGGATGCGATTCGTGACGGCCGGGATGCGGCAGAGGATCTGGCTCGGCATGTCGTGTGTCGTCAACCGGTGCTTCAGGACGGCAAGGTTCCGGTATCCGCGGTTTAGCGGAGGTGGTATTGACTGGGCATCGTATGGCATCGTCGGTAGCGCATTGCTATCGACTCGAGCGGTGGTCGGTGCGCCGTTACGTGGCGATCCGCAATGCGCTATGTCCGTTTGCAGCTATCGTGCCGTTTGTCCCCCTCGAAGGCTCGGTGATCGATTTGGGATCTGGCATGGGGTATTTTGCTTTGTTGATGGCGTTGGAAAGTCCGTCGAGACGCGTGTTAGGTGTTGATTGGGATGTGGGACGCGTTGCGACGGCTCGGCGTGTTGCTAATGGTTTGCCTAACGCACGGTTTGAGATAGGTGACATCGCCGATGCCTCGTGGTGGAGTCGGATCGATACCGGCAGCGTTCAGGCGGTCACATGCATTGATCTCCTGTATCTTCTGCCAATGGCGGCACAAGAACGCGTGCTATCTCAAGTATCGCGCGTATTGGCTCCCGGCGGTGTCGTGCTGGTGAAGCGGATGCGCCGCCATCCTCGTTGGAAGTGGTGTTGGTATCGCTGGCAAGAGCACATCGCGGTGGAGATCATACGGCTGACTAAGGGGCGCGGGCTTTGGTTTGATTCCTCTGATAATCCGTTGAGGATGTTCGCATCGAATTGGTCGCGGCAGATCATCGACTTAGGAAGGGGATTTGTGTATCCACACGAGCTGATAGTGTTGCGGAAAGAACAGGAAGACTATCTTGCTGTCTCGGATAGTGGGGGCAGGGGCGGTGTGGAAACGAACGAGAAGATGACGATTAGTCGGAGACACGTGACATTGGTGCGTGGTACGAAATGAGTGGGCAGGAGACAGTTGCATACGCGGCAGGTCCGGTTGAGCTACCAACAGCCACCACCGTCCGATCTGGTAGAGCAGTTACGCGATGGAGCGCAGCGGGAGCCGCGATGTGCGCGTTGGTGTTCGTCGCGTTGTCGTCAGGGGAGATGCCGTTGCCGGCGCTACATGAGGATGTGGCGATCTCTGCCGTGGCCGCCATGCGTGTTATCACAGGGCAGCCACAGGTTTCTGAAGGATGGTACCCGATACGACTCGGCGGTCGCAAATGGCCTGTGCTGCTTACCTCTACTATCGGAGCTACGGTAAGCTACGTTGTTGCGCCGTTTCTGTGGTGGTCTGGAGTCAGCTCGACGGCCTTTCGATGGGGACTCATATGCTGGGGTGCGGTGGGCATATGGATCATCTGGTGGTGTGCCAGGCGTGTTGTCAGTGATCACGCAGCGCTGCTGACGACAATGCTGGTCGCAATACATCCTTCGTACCTCCTTTGGTGTCGGGAAGGTTTTGCCGATGTGCTAGCGATTCCCTTGCTTGGTGGGATCTTGGGTTTGGTGTGGTCATGGCATCGCTGCGGAGCGGTGACGCGTCTCTATTGGGCCGGTGTTTTGTTGGGGGTGGGGTTCTGGAGTCGCTCGAGCTTTTTGCTGGTGCCGCTCACCGCTGCAGCAGCCACGGCATTATGGTTCGGGCGAACGTGGCGTGATCGGTGTCGGTCGGCCCGCATCACGGTCGATCAATGGTTGATGATTGGCTATACGTTTGTGTTCGGGGCTGCCGGTCGGCTGTGGTATCACTATCACACTACGTCACTTGATCCTTATGCGATGGCTGCTTGGTGGAAAGGGTATTGGCCGATACTCGCTGACTATCCAGATCGTTTGCTACAGACGATGAGGATGTTCTGGCTGATGTCAACCGGTGGTTGGTCGGCGGGGTCCGTAGATTACATGGGGGGGCCGTCAAATTTCCTGGTGCTACCGATGCTCTTGGTCGCCGTGCCCGCAGCCGTGGCGCTTTCCGTAACGGGCCGCGGGAGCGATGCGCAGCGTCGTATTGCGTGGCTGGGTTGTATGGGATTGCTAATGCTACTGCTTCTGCCACTTGCTCCTCAGGAGCTGAGCGCGTACAACCTGATGCCGTTGATTCCGATATCACAACTGGTTATTGCTGTGTGGTTGCTTGATCAGTGGCGCATTCAATCTGGTGCCCGGCGATGGATTATTGCGCTATTGATGACAGCCCTGGTTGGCATTAATCTGGCCACGATGGTTGGCTATCGATCGGCGGCAACGCAAACGGGCGGAGCCGGTGATTTCTCGGATGCCATCTACGCCTGCGCGCGTGATTTGGATGAAGCGCAAATTTCATCGCCCGTCGCGTGCGACTGGGGGTTCCGCCATCGACTGATCTTCTTAACAGAGGGTCGTGTACAGCCTCGTGAGCTTGTGCGACCGACAAATTTGAAGGATCAGCTGGCTGCTCAGTTGACGCTGGTTGTCAGTCAATTTGAACAGTGGGTGGGCGATAAACGGGCAGAAGGAATTTCTACAAAGCCAACAGAAACCGGTTTGCGAGCAGCGCTTGATCATTCACTGAATCTGATGGGTCGTCACGTTCCGCCAGAGGCAGTTCAGAAGGACGTACAAGTTATCGAGCAGCAGCTCAAACGCGAGCTTGAGAATCCTGACCAGGTGTACTTGTTCCGCGTCGATGCGTCTGTCGGCGGAATGCGCTATAACGCGTTCAGCCAGATGGTGCAGGCGGCGGGAAAGCAGGTTCAGCTGGAGCGGCTCTACCGGCAACGCGACGGCGTGCCGGTGCTCGCCGTCTATTCCGCTACAACGAGGTATCGGTTCTTTGATCATCTCAAGACTGCCGTTATGCAGCGTCGACAGATCGAAGACGTACAAGTGGTAGCATCGGTCATTGGAACTGATCAGCGCGAAGCATTGGTCATGCAGCCATCCTCCGAGGTGCGTTTTCTGGCGCGGGTGCCGCGGCGGGCTATTTTGCGGTTTAGTACCTGTATTCCCGAGCACTGCTGGGCGAAGGGAGACGGTGCATCCGGATCGGTAACGTTGGTGCTGAATGGAGAGGAGCGGGTGTTGTTTGAGCAGTATTTGAATCCGCAAAACCATCCGGATGATCGGCGATGGTTTGAGCATCGGGTTGATTTGACCCCGTACGCCGGACAGGAGGTGGAGATTGTGTTGCGAACATACCCGGGACGCGAACTTGGAATGATCGAGGGTAATTACGACGCGGATTGGTTTTCTTGGGCTGATCTGCGATTGACGCAATCTTTGCGATTGCCTCTGCAAAAAACTGAGTAGGAGCAAGCGGCGCCTCAGCAGCAGAACGCTATAACTTGTGTCCTTCTCTTACCGGGTTATCGATTGTGCAAGGAAGCGACTTAGGGGCAGAGCGGATGACAAGTGGATTGCATCAGTCGGTTTCAAGTCTTTCCCTGGTACTTCCGATGTACAACGAGGCTGGAAATGTCGATCGCACACTAACAGCGGCAATTGACATCCTTCGATCTGTAGTTGCCGATTACGAAATCATCGTGGTGGATGACGGGAGTACCGATGGTTCAACAGAGAAGGTGCAGTCGTGGCAGGAGCGAGAACCGCGCATTCGTCTCGTGAGGCATCCCCGCAATCTGGGTTACGGTACTGCCTTGCGTTCCGGATTTGCAGAGACCAGCAAGTCGTTAGTGTTGTACACCGATCTTGATCTACCGTGTGATCTACGCGTGATCTCCCAGGCGCTGGCGTTGTTAGATGATGCCGATGTGGTCATTGGGTATCGCTGCAGCTATGGGGGGTCACGTTGGCGTCGATTGCAATCGTGGTTGTACAACCGGTTGATTCGATGGTTATTCGGCCTCTACGTGCGCGACGTCGGCTTCTCGTGCAAGCTCTTCCGATCAGAAGTGTTGCGGGGTTACCCAATCAGCTCGCAAACCGGTCTGATCGCTGCTGAGGTGTTGATCAATGCCCAACGTGGCGGTTACCGGGTTGTCGAGCTGCCCGTTCAGTATCAGCCCCGCGTATCCGGAAAGTCAAAGATGGGTTCGTTGGTTACCCTAGGTATCCTACGCGAACTGATCGTGCAATACCGGGTGATGTCAGCAGGAAAGAGAGGGTCACCGCGTGGAGCAGGAAGAGTACCGGAAGCATTTCGAGCTTGAACGAGATCATTGGTGGTTTCAGGGAATGCGCGCAGCGTATGGCGTCCTCTTGCAGCGAGCCATCCCAAGAAATCAGCAAGCGGAGACGCTCCAAGTGCTTAATCTTGGATGCGGCGCAGGAGAAACGTCGCGGTGGTTGCAGCAATTCGGCCACGTAACGTCGATAGACGCTGCATGGGATGCGTTGGCATGGGCGGGAAAGCGGGCGCTATCAAATCGAGTGCAGGGATTGGCAGAGCAACTGCCATTTCGTAGCCACACGTTTGATCTTATCGCCGGCCTCGGTTTGATCGAGCATATCGAAACGGATGATGTTGCTTTGCGTGAGATGGCGCGGGTATGCCGTCCGGGTGGGTTGCTTTTGCTTCTGACTTCTGCCCACCAGTTTCTCTGGAGCCATCACGACCGAGCCAACCATCATTGTCGTCGTTATACAGCGGGTCAGCTTCGGAAGCTGATGGTGGGCGCTGCATGGGAGCCGTTCTGCGTGAGTTACGTCAATATGTTTCTCTTTCCGGTGATCGTGACCATACGTGTAGCTCAGCGAGCGACCGGTTGGGATGTGCGGCAGACGTCCAGTGATCTGGCGATGCCGCATCCGTGGCTGAATGCGATCTGTCGTTGCCTCTTGTACGCGGAAGCTTTGTGGCTACGGCATGGCACGTTGCCGTTCGGTGTGTCACTTGTATGTTTGGCCAAACGTGCATCCGATGCATGATACACAGCTTCCGCATTGGCTGGTAGTGAATGCTGATGATCTTGGCTTCTCCAGAGAAATTAACCGTGGCGTCCTCTATACTTTCCGGCGCGGCATTGTCCGGAGCGCATCGCTATCGGCTTCCGCTCCGGAGTTCGAGCACGCGGTTCAACTGTTGCTGCGTGAGCCCGTGTTAGACGTTGGAGTTCATCTAACCTTCTTTGGAACCTATCCTGTCCTGCCGACTGTTCGGGTACGACACTTGGTGAATCGGCGCGGGATGTTCGAGCCAACGTTACTTCGAGCTATGGGCCGGTTGTGTTTGTCTTCCGCAGTGCTGGAACAGCTAGAGGCAGAGTTCAGAGCGCAGATCGAGAGGGTCCAGTCCGCTGGGATACTTATCAGCCACTTGGACTGTCACGGGCATCTGCAGGTTCTTCCGCCTGTCTTCCATTTGGTGTTGCGCCTGGCTCAAACATACGGCATCAGTTGGGTGCGATTGCCGTATGAGGCGCAGCCGCGTTTCTCCGGCGGATCTATCTTTCGAAGCGCGCAGTTACTTGCCGCCAACGTCTTATGCCTATTTAATCGATCATCTATTCATGCCATCGACCCGGTTCTCAGGCACGCCGACCATCTATTAGGTATTGATGTAAGCGGTCGTTTGGAAGAACGGTGGTTGGTGCGCCAACTAATAGCGTTGCGCAGTGGTGTGACTGAGCTCCTGTGTCATCCGGGTTTCAGAGATACAGGTAGGTATCAGCGCACGCAGGAACTTTCAGCCTTAACCGCCGATAGTGTAAAACGTGCCGTCGCAGAGTCCGGCATCGTGCTGACGAACTTCCGACAACTGTCTCAATATGGATCGACGTTAACGCGCTCAATAGCGGCCGTGGGTTCTTCTGCCATAGCAACACCGGTGTCCATTGGCTACTAATTACTGTACGGTGCGAGCTGTAGTGTTTGACACCACAGGCGATAGGCCGCAGCAGGGAGTATTGTGCGTTCTGCTCGTTGGTATCTTGTAGTCTTCTCGGTTGTGGTGGGATTGATCGCCGCCGAGATTACGATTCGGCGGTGCGCACCCGCTTTCAATCTAAGCCCCTTATGGTCGTATCATCCGATATTGGGTTGGACGCAACTACCCGGCGCGACGTTCGCCCATCCTGTCCGGATTGCGTTTAATTCGATGGGATTCCGGGATCGTGAACATGTACTGGAGAAACCTTCGGGAACCGTTCGCATTCTCTTGTTGGGCGACAGCATGTTGGAAGCGGTGCAGGTTCCGTTCGAGGAGACATTCTACTATCGTCTGGAGCAGCAACTGAATGCGCTGGGCGACGATCGTCGCTACGAGCTCATCAACTTGGGCGTTGGAGATTTTGGCACGGCCCAGGAATATCTGGCGTTGCATCATTACGGTGCAAGGTATCGCCCCGATCTAATCATCCTCTCGGTTTTTCCGTTAAATGATCTCACCAATAACCAAATTCGCTACGCGGATTGTTACGGTAGCCGCAACGATCGCTATCGTCCGTATTTCGTGCTGCGTCATGGCATGCTACGACAAACTTCTGTAGAGCCGTGGCGTACGTTCCTTCGCCGTTACCTCAAGGCCTATGGGGTATGCGAACGTTGGCACGATACGTGGATGCAGAGGCGAGAGCAGCACGGTGGCTGGCCAAGCCGGAAGGAGCAGCGATACCAACGGATTCAACAAGCAGGGTGGACTGATTTGGGTTTGTACGTCTATGCTCTCCCAGCCGACTACCCAACGTATTGGTGTGAGGCATGGGATATTACCAAGGCGCTTATTCTGAAGACTCGTGATGAAAGCCAGAAGTATGGAGCAGCTTTCCTTGCGGTGGTCATCCCATGGGAGTGGCAGCTAAGCCCCGATCGGTGGGCCCAGTTTATCAGGGGTGATCCCAATCGGCAAAAGTTTGCGCGAGGAAGAGAGGAGCCAGAGCGTATGCTGTCGGCATTCTTTCAAGAACACGGGATTGATCATCTGATCATGCTGCCGCGCTTTGCGGAGCATCCTGAAACTTGGGCATATATCGATGGGCATCTGAATCACGAGGGACATCGTGTTCTTGCAGAATCGTTGTTCCAATTGTGCAAGGAGAACGGTTGGCTGGATCAAGCAGCGGGTGGCCGGAGCGCAAAGCAACGAGAGCCATCAAGCCATCGTGATGCTTGGCGCGGTGAGTCGTCATGACTCTTTTCTATTTTGCGTTATGGCATTACGGGATGCTAGGAGTATTTGCTGCAATCTGTTACTTGGTGGGTAGCGGTCTCACCTGCCGGTTGGCGTACCGGAGCACGGTTGAGCAGATAGCTGTCTCAGCAACTGTTGGATTAGGTGCGGTAGCAAGCTTAATCACGGTGCTTGGGCTGTGTCGGGCGCTTCACGCCACCGCCATCCTTTGTGTATTGCTGTTGGCGGCTGCGATGGGATGTGTTGTCGGTCGGCAGCAGATGATATATGTCTTTCGTGCGATGCACACGAAGATTAGGAATTTAGGGTATGTGTGGTCTGCCGGCATCTTGCTTGGTGGTATTCTGGTTGTAGCATTGTTAACTCCATACTGGATGCTGCCGCTGTATCCGCCTACCGATTGGGATGCGACGTCGTACCATCTTGCTGCGGCGAAAATCTATACTCAGCATCATCAGTTGGTGCTGACACCGTACCTGCGGTTTGCAACCATGCCACAAGCCGGAGAGATGCTGTTTGTTGCTGCGCTCTCGCTGGCGGATGACGTCATGGCCAATCTGAGTCAGTTTCTTACCATGCTGCTAGGCGCCACGGTGTTATTTGTGTGGGGGCGTCGGTGCGGTTCGATGCGCATTGGGTGGTTGGCAGCAACTCTTTGGCTGGGGAACCCCATGGTGCTTTGGCTTGGATCTACAGCGTATATTGACATCGGGTTATGTTTGTTCGCCACTGGTGCAACGTACGCGTTCTGGGTGTGGTGGTGCGATCGAAAGAGTACGGGGTGGTTGTGTCTTGCCGGTGTGCTCAGCGGGTTGGCTGCCGGCACCAAGTATCTCGGCCTCTTCTTTGTCGTTATCTTGCCGATTGTTGCTGTGTGTGGAAGCAAGCGCCACAATCGATGGCGCAATGGCGCGCTCGTTCTGCTATCGGCGGCATTGGTCGCAGCGCCATGGTACATCCGAAACGCTTGGCACACGGGCGACCCATTATTCCCGATGCTTGGGAGGTGGGTCGGTTATAGCTTCTGGAGTGCCACAGACCTACGCGACCAAGCTGATCAAATGATACAGCATGGAATCGGTCGATCACTAGGGTCGCTGTTGTCCATCTGGTGGAACTTAGCATTTCATCAGGATCCGTTTGAGACCGGCATCCCATTGTCGTTCGTCATATTTCTTGGATTGCCACTGACATGCGCGGTCATTCTATGGCGCCACCGGCAGTTACGTATGGTGCTGGGGCTTGCTGTAGGTTATCTCTGTATCTGGTTTTACACTGCTCAAATCTCTCGGTATCTATTGCCGATCGTACCGCTGTTTGCGTTATTGACTGCCGTGGTTCTTGAGGATGGTTTGCGTGTGTTATTCAATCGGCAGAAATCCTTCATGGTTGGCGCCTCGCTTCTGTTGGGTGTGGCGCTACTTGTTCCCAGTTGGCGCTGCGCCTACAGAGAAAGTGACGCACGCGGCCCCTTACCAGCTACAAAAGAGCAGCGACAGGCCTATCTCGCACGCCGTTTTCCTTCGTACCAGATTTATCAGCGGTTGAACAATGCCAAAGGAGAGCGGTATACGCTCTACGCGTTCTTGGATGAGAACATGGCTTATTTCGCGGACGGGGTCTTCATGGGTGATCATTTTGGTCATGCGCGCTACACCAGCATTCCATTTGAGACGAGCGAGGCATTGTACAGTCGACTGAAAGAGCTGGGTGCTGATCATTTGTTGGTGACGACCTACCACATATCGGTTGTCTTGCCGCAGGATGAATTCTTTCAACAACATTTCCGCCTGGTTGACGCACTACCAGAAGTCCTGTTGTTCCAGTTGTTGCAGGATGAGCTAGTGACTGAGGAGGTCTCTACGTAGGAGCACGATCGTAGCATACCTGAGAACACTATGATGCCCGAAGCTTTCTCTCATCGTGGTATATCCACGAAGCATTTCGCATGGCGCCAAGTGACGGTGGTTGCCTTGGTGGTGGGGGCAGTGGTGCTGTGGTTGCACGGCAGATCACTGGAGGCGTTCCTCTACCTAGACGACTTCTGCAGTTTGCGTAACGTTGTCGCGTTGACTCCGGATTGCTTTATGCGGGAGCTGTTGCTGCTGCAAACGGGATTCCGTCCTGTCAGCATGCTTGTCTACAAAGTTGCTCGCGCGCACTTTGGGCTGAATAGCACCGGATATCACGCCATCATATTACTGTTGCATATTGCAAACGTCGTCCAAGCATACCTCCTCGCGTTTTTGGTGACACGCAGCCGGTTTGTCGCCTTGGCAACAGCTACGGTATGCGTCTATCAATTTGTCACCATGGACGCACTGTGGAACTTCGGTGCAATCTTTACGCCCTTGGCGGCGTTGTTCTACTGGCAGTCGATGGCATGGTATGTGATGAGTCGTGTTGGTGGTGTTCGATATCGTGTCTTCTCAGCTATTTCGTTTCTATTCGCTCTTGGGTCAAAGCCATCGGCAATCACTCTGCCGATAATGCTAACGGTCTATGAGTGGTTGTGGCAACGCCCCATCCGTCGTCAGAGCAGGAATTGGCTCAGGATGACGATTGCTAGTCAGTGGCTGTACTATCTGCTAGCCGGAATCTTCTTTGTCCAACAGTTTCTCTTCTCATCTGAGATACGGACAGGGGCTTACACGTTTGTCATAACCCACAATGTCTGGTTGTCCAACATGAAGTTCTACCTAAGAGGGTGGTTTTGTGATATCTGGCCATGGCCGTGGCTGGTTGCTGCTGGTATCTTGCTATCGGTTGTCGCTTGGCAAGGGCGTGATCGCGTCCTTGCGTTTGGTGGACTCTACGTTATGGTCGCGTTCATACCTGTAGCGTTCCTGCCATACCACCAACATCCTTTCTTCTGGTATCTTCCTCAACTGGGTATGGGATTACTAACTGGACAGCTGCTGAGGAGAGTACGCATCGCGCTAGCCGCACGACTTTCGATGAGATACCGCTGGTTTCTTCGCGCAGTATCGATGCTGATGATTGCCAGTTTGCTGGTCGTAGCTGTTATGGCGCCGGGAAGACGCAGATTGGACGTTGAGCGCTGGTATATCACCCGCGGCAATGAATATCGCAGCTTTATTGCGCAGTTACGGCATCTGCACCCAACGCTTCCCCACTGGAGCGTGGTGGCGTTCCGTCGTGCTCCTCCACTCATCGATTCGGAGCATCTGACGTGTCTGTTGCAGGTGATGTACAACGACTTGACTGTCCGAGGCATTGTCAATTGGGACGCCAGAGCGGCGGTTGGTGATCAGATAGAGCGCTCGATTTTCTTCCGCGATTATCAAGACGGCTTCGTCATTGAGGCAGCGCCATAAGAGATTCAGAGAGGTTAACGGGTATGAGGAAGGTCATGGATGTCCAATGGGTTGATATCTGCGGTGTGAGTTCTGGGCTCGTAGTTATTGTTTGGTGGCAGTATGCATGGAGCCTGCAAGCGTTTCTCTTTCCTGATGACTTCTTCAACTTCGCATTGGCAAGAGGGTTCTCGTTTCCGGGGTGTCTTTCTGCCATTCTGTTGGTGAAGCTGGCGCTTCGTCCTGTTTGGATCGGGTGCTACACGATTATGCAGCATCTCTTTAATCTGAACGCTGTCGCCTATCATGCACTTACGTTGATTCTACACGTGTTGAACGGTCTTCAAGTATACGTACTGACGCGCCAATTGACCTCGAGCCGTTTCGCGTCCTTGGTATCGTGCTCAGTTGTGGCGTATCAAATCTCAGTGGTTGATATATTTGGCAACTTCTCCAATCTATCTGGAATGCTGGTGGCACTGTTCTGTTGGCGCGTAATGATCTGGTATATCGAAAGCCGAGGGGCCTGGGGTTGGAAACAGTATGCCACATGGTGGGTGTTCTTGCTGGCTCTTGGGTCTAACGAATCGGCGGTGGTGTTGCCTGTGATCTTGACATGCTACGAGTTGCTGTGGTTCTCAAAGAAGGAGGGTACGCTGCTGGGGCGTGCGGTAAAGGAGATGGCCCGGCGGCTGTGGTTCTACTATCTAGCTGCTGGAGTGTTCTTCGTTCAGCAGCTCATGTTGCAGCTTTTTATTCACCGAGAAGGATCGTATACCTGCGTCTTCTCCGTGCAGTCTTGGTGCAACGGCATGATCTTCTTCCTGCGAGAGTGGTATGGTTCGTGGCCAGCGTGGCTATTAGTTGGTCTGAGCGTTGCAGCCGTGGTGTTGGCCATACTTATGAAGAACAGGGTACTAATGTTAGCTTGGTGTTATGTGCTGGTCACCTTCCTACCTTTTGTCTTCCTAGTTCACCATCTGGCCTCGTTCTATTGGTATCTACCGCAATTTGGCATGGCCTTGTACACTGGTCAGTTGCTGCAGAGCATTCGAGTTCGGCTGCCGGGAAATCAAGCGGGAAGCTGGCGCGCCCGGTTGGTTCATGGGGTGGTATCTATCGGATTGCTCAGCATGCCGTTCAGCATCGCGTCTTGGACATCACAGAGCAAGCTCATGCACGTAAGAAACTACTACATGTCGTTAAGCGGCGAATATCGGGGGTTCATCCAGCAGATGCGGGAGTTGTGCAGCGTGCTGCCATCTTGGAGTTGCTTGGTGTTCAATCAAACCCCACCGCTGCTGGATTCCCGCGCCTTAACGTCCCTTTTGAGAACCGTTTACCATAAGGATGCTCTCTGGGCGTTTGTTGAACCGGATGCGATGGAGCCATCGATGCTGCTGCAGCGAGCAACGATCATGCGTTTTGACTATCGGGATGGTCGCTTAATATCTGAGTGACCGATCTGCAAAGCGGACTGTTGCAGCTGGGAAAACCTGTGTGTCCAACAGACGTGCGAGCAGGTATGCTGGTTTGACGAGTAACGCATTGGTGAAGCAGGGAGTGAGCAAGTGGTAACCTGTAGTTGCGAGACAGTTCGCGGTCCAGGAACCCGTAGTAGGATGGTTTAGACGTTGTTCTGTTTGCGAATGCCAAGGTGGCTTGTGAACGCAGGTTGTGTGCTGGGTCGCATCCAAACATGGCTGCTGCTGACGGTGTGTTATGCACTTGTTGTGGCGCCTATCGCACTCGTGTTCAGGATAGTTGCAAGACCACCGGGAAGCAGTGCAGGACAGATTTCGCGCTGGACACTCCGTCCAACGCTGCGCGACTGGTGGAAATGGTCTCGTGGTCAATACTGAGGGGCAATGCTAATTCTGGGAATCTCCTGTGACTATCACGATGCCGCTGCCGCGTTAATACGCGATGGCGACCTCGTAGCCGCGGCGGAAGAAGAGCGTTTCTCTAGGCGCAAGCACGACGCCGATTTTCCCCATCAGGCCATTCAGTTCTGTTTGGATACTGCGCACGCGCAAAGTGGCGATCTTGATTACGTGGTGTTTTACGAGAAGCCGTTCCGCAAGTTTGAGCGGATTCTGGCGACAACGCTTCAGGCATTCCCGCGGTCGTGCACGAGCTTTCGGCAGGCGATGACAAGCTGGCTCCCGGACAAGCTCTGGATTCGCGCAACGATCCAGGAAGCGCTGAGTATTCCCTCCGATCGCATCTTGTTCTCCGAGCACCATCTATCGCATGCGGCGAGTGCATTCTTTTGTTCGCCGTTCGAAGAAGCAGCGATCCTTACGATCGATGGCGTGGGAGAGTGGGCGACTGCTACCATGGGTGTTGGCAAAGCCAACTGGAGCGGTCGAGACGGTAACGAAATCGTGATCCAGAAGGAGCTCAGGTTTCCTCATTCTGTTGGCATGCTCTATTCCGTGTTCACGGCGTTTTTGGGGTTTGAGGTCAACGAGGGTGAATACAAGGTGATGGGAATGGCGCCGTATGGGCAGCCTCGATATGTGGAGGATGTCAGACGACTCGTGCAGCAATCTCGCGATGGCAGCATCCAACTCGATATGGACTACTTCAGTTTTCATCGATCCTCGCAGCGCTCGTTTTCCCTGAAGTTTGAAGATCTCTTTGGGCCGCCGCGCGATCCGAACGAGCCGTTAGTGCTCAACGGGGTGGGTGAGGCGTCCGGCGCCGATCCAGCTCTGCACAGGCGAAGCCAACGGTACGCCGACATCGCCGCCAGCATCCAGCAGGTTACGGAAGAGCTAGTGCTCACCATGGCCAGCAGTTTGTATGAGGAGACACGGGTGCCTCGTCTCTGTATGGCGGGTGGCGTAGCGTACAATAGTGTTGCCAACGGTCGCATCCTGCGCGAGACGCCGTTTGAGGAAGTATTCATCCAGCCGGCAGCCGGTGATTCCGGCGGTGCGCTCGGGGCGGCGTTGTTTGCGTATCATGTGTTGTTGCAACAGCCCAGGAAGTTTGTCATGGAGCATACCTACTGGGGAAAAGAATGTGCGACCGGTGACATTGAGACAGCGATCCAACGACACAACCTGACGGCGCAGCGCATGGCAGACGAGCAATTGTTGGTTCAGTCTGTTGCACAGATGTTATCGCGCGGTAACGTCATCGGGTGGTGTCAGGGGCGTTGCGAGTGGGGAGCGCGAGCCCTGGGTCATCGCAGCATTCTGGCGGATCCCCGGCGCCCGGAGATGAAAGCGATCGTGAATCAAAAAATCAAATTTCGAGAGCCGTTCAGACCATTTGCTCCCTCCATTCTTGACCGTCATGTGCGGCAATTTGTTGAGCATCCTGAAGAGAAGAATCTCTTGCCGCTGAGGTTTATGCTGACAGTCAGCCCCGTTCGTCAGGAATGTCGAGATACGATTCCAGCTGTCACGCATGTGGACGGTACAGCGAGGCCGCAGCTTGTTGAATCCGCCCACAACCCTCTCTATCATGGACTGATTGAGGCATTCGCGGCAGAGACGGGAGTGCCGGTGTTGCTGAACACTTCGTTCAACTTGAAAGGGGAGCCGATCGTGAATAGTCCGGATGATGCGATCAGCACATTTTTACGCAGCGAGATGGATGCGTTGGTTGCGGGACCATACCTTGTGACCAAGCGTCATCGGGGGTTCGCCTGATGCACTGGGTCAAACGTCTCTGCAATCGATGGTCAATCGCCGGTGAGCTGTTCCAGTTTTTGTGGCGGGAGCGGCTCTGGTGGATGATCCCAATGGTAACAGTCTTGCTACTCCTTGGAGCCCTTATGCTGTTTGCGCAAAGCACTCCGCTGTCACCGTTCGTGTATACGTTGTTCTGATGAGTGCAGAAGAGAGGAGCGGACGCTGCAGATGATTGCAGAGACCCCTGGCGTCTCAATCGTGATCGTGAACTGGAACGGGGTCGAACACCTGCGCCACAATCTCTCATCAGTGGTGGAGGCCGCGCGGCGGTCGAAGACGCCGTGTGAAGTCATCGTGGTGGATAATGCCAGCACCGATGACGGCGTCGCGTTCGTGAAACGGACGTTTCCTTCGGTGCGGGTGGTGGAGCGTCCGACAAACGAGGGATTCATCGGCGGCAACAATGCAGGAGCTGCAGCAGCAACCGGTCGGTTGATCGTCTTCCTCAACAATGATGTCGAGGTGGAGCCGGATTTCCTGGGTCCACTCCTGCCACACTTCGAAGATTCCGATCTCTTTGCTGTTGGATGCAAGATGCTCGTCAGAGAAGGTATCCGCAAGGAAACTGGATGGACGCGTGGATGGGTGCGATTCGGACTGCCGGTGGTTGAGCATATCCGCGAGGAGTTTTCGGTGCCGCTCGGCACGCTCTACGCCTGCGGGGCGGCGATGATGGTTGATCGGAAGAAGTTTCTGACGCTGAGCGGATTTCATCCGATCTTCCGGCCGTTTTACTGGGAGGACACCGATCTCTCGTATCGGGCGTGGCAACGGGGATGGCGCGTCATCTTCGAGCCGCAAAGTATCGTCTACCATTTACACCGCGGCTCGATCGGGCGCTTGCCGAAGCGATTGATCGCCACGGTGCTGGAGCGCAACCGCTTGCTGTTTGTCTGGAGCAACTGGCGCGATCGCCGGCTGCTGTGGCGGCATGCGGCGGCGCTGCCGTGGTATCTGCTCAAGGGATTGCTGACGCTCAACCGTCCGCGTTTGGCCGGTTTTCTGGGTGCGTTGCGGCGGCTACCGCAGGCGATCGCCAAGCGCCGATCGATGACGCCGTGGCTCCAACGCACAGACGCCGATGTCTTCGCGATGTCCTACGCGCCGTTTGCTTATCAGAAGCGTTATGATCAGATCGTTCGCGCAGCACAAAAGCCATTGCGTGTGCTGGTGCTTTGTCCGTACCTGCCGGTTGATGGCATCCATGGTGGGGCGGTGCGCATGTTCCGCGTCATCCGGGAGCTGGCTCAACGTCACACGGTCGATGTCGCTTCGTTCATCACGCTGGAGGAGGAGCCGTATCTGCCGGCACTGCGGAAGGTGTGCCATCGCGTCGAGACCGTGTTGCGCCGATATCCCTGGCACCCGGATCATCTCGGCCTTACCTCCACAATGGTGGATGAGTTCGACTACCAGCCGATGCGGCAGCTGGTCAGGCGACTGCTGGTGGAAGCATCGTACAACGTGCTCCAATGTGAATATTTGCTCATGGCACCGTACGCACCGGTTGGGGCAGCGCGGTTCGCTCGGATATTGACGGAGCATCAGGTGCATTTCGCTGCCAGGGCGCGTGAGATGTCCTGCACGCCATGGTGGCGGAAACCGTGGGTCGCGGCATCGGCCACGAAGGGAGTGGCGACTGAGACAGCGTTGTGCGAACGGTTTGACGCGGTCGTCACGATGTCGGACCCGGACCGTCGCGCGCTCCAATGGTGGTTGCCGCGGCAACGGATCGAGTCGATTCCGCTTGGGGCCGACCTGGAGCACTTCCGACCGCAACCAGAGACGCAGCCACGATGGGACATGGTCTTCCTCGGTTACTTCCGACACTCTCCCAATGTCGATGCAGTCCTCTGGTGCGCGCGTGAAATCTGGCCGCGCATCCGGAGAGCCCGACCGTCGGCAACATGGGTGATCGTCGGCTATGACCCGCCACCGGAGATTGTAGCGCTCGGTCGGCAACCCGGCATCACCGTTGCTGGTTCGGTGGAGGATGTCCGTCCATATCTGGCGCAAAGCCGGCTCTTCGTTATGCCGATTCGGTTGGGGTGCGGGCTGCGAGTGAAGCTGGCGGAGGCGTGGGCGATGGGTTTGCCGGTGGTGACGACCTCGATCGGCTGCGAAGGATACCCGGTGGCCTCCGGCGACGATCTGGTGATTGCTGATCGTCCGGAAGCGTTCGCTCAGGCGGTGGCAGAGTTGCTTGGCGATCCGGCACGTGCGCGTCGGATCGGAGCGGCGGGGCGGCGACGCGCCGAGGCGGTATGCAACTGGGAGCGGATCGGGCAGCAGGTGGAAGCGTTGTATCTGGAGCTGTTGAGGATGCCTCGGACGGTGGAGCGAGACGAGCGACTCGTGGAAGTGGCTGAAGCAGATCGGCAGGAGCCGGTGTCTCTGAACGCATAAAATCTGCTCGGCACCTTTTGCCTCAAAGTGCCAGGTACTTTCTGGTGGGCGGTGATGCAAGATCAGTGGAAATGGCTTAAGCAGATTGGACGGCATTGGTGTATTCTGACGCACGAGGATGGCGATGCGGATCCATCGGCCTTTTTGGAAATTCTGATCGTTCCATTGACTGATGACCGGCATGTGAATCAGGCGGTCGCCGAAGTCCGAGAACGATTTTCCCATGCAGTGATCAGGATGCTGAAGCTAGAACCAGGATGGTGGCGGACATTCCGTCAATTACGACGATGGCGAGGCGAGCAGCTCAGTGCCGTGGTGCTCTTGTCGCTGGATCCGCGACTGGTTGCCGCAACCTCCCTCTGGTTCCCATGCTACAAACTGCTCTACAACCGATGGGGTGAGTGGTATTTGATCCGACGTAAGACACTGCGCGAATGGCTGGTGGGGCGGCGTGGAGCCGACGATCTGTCGTACGACTGGCCATCGGATACCAAGGAGCGGCAGGCGATGGAGCAACTGGCCGGCGTGTTAACGGCCGTTCCGCGACTTGTATACCAGAGCATGCGCGCGATCCGGCTGTCGTGCTGGGTGCTCTGGAGGATTGGGCGCATGCTGATAGGACGCTTGACCGGTAGCATTCACGAGTCGCGTGTCACACATCACGAGTCATGTGGTGCGTTTCAATGATTGCGCTGGTGCGTACGACGATTCGGTACCGCGATCTGATTGCGAGTCTGGCGTCGCGCGAGCTGAAGCTGCGGTATAAGACGGCGTCTCTTGGCCTCTTGTGGAGTTTGATCAATCCACTCTGCCTGGCGGCGGTGCTGACCGTCGTATTCACCTGGTTGATTCCTGTCAACATCGAACGGTTCCCACTCTTTCTGCTGTGCGCCCTCTTTCCGTGGAACTTTTTGCAGACGGCCGTTGCCACCGGTACTGTGACGATCGTGCAGAGTGGAGGATTGATCAAGAAAGTGGCGTTTCCGCGCGAGGCGCTCCCCATCGCGATGGTGAGCGTGCAGCTCTATCACTTGCTGGTGGCGATGGGGCTGCTCGTGGCAACGTTGGCGTTGTTCGGCGTCCGGCTGGGGCCGGGGCTTTGCTGGTTGCCGTTGTTGATTGTTCTGCAGGCGATCTTCGTGCTCGGGATTGTCTGTGGATGCGCCGCCTGGCATACCTACTTCCGCGATGTGAAATACGTGGTGGAGCTGGGACTGTTGATCTGGTTCTACGCGACACCGATCTTTTATCCGTTGCACGCGGTGGCGGAGCCATGGCAGCGGTGGTGGCTGCTAGCCAATCCGATGGCGGTATTTGTCACGCTCTACCGGCAAACGCTGCTTGAAGCAGGCGGCGTGGTGGATCTGGCGCTTATCGCTTATGCTGTCTTCGCGAGCTTGATGGTCGGCTCGACCGGTTTCTTGGTGTTTCGACGAGCGGCCCGGTGGTTTGCCGATGTGGTGTGAATTCGTGTCAGGCGAAAAGTGTCAGGTGTCATGGAAAACAACGAGATGCTTTTACACAGTTGTCTTGTGCCACAGATTTTCCTGACACTTGATACCTTACACATAACACTTGTTCGGTGAGGGGATGAACGCCATTGAGGTATCGGAATTAAGCAAGCGGTATCGGCTCTACCGGGAGAAGCGATCGGTGGTGCGCAGTTTCATGGGACGGAGCCACCCGACACGCCGTTGGGAAGACGTTTGGGCGCTCCGTGACGTTTCGTTTGCCGTCACCAAGGGCGAGACGATCGGCGTGATCGGGCGCAACGGTTCCGGCAAAACGACACTATTGAAACTGCTAGCCAACATCACAGTGCCGGACAGTGGACGCATCGATCTGCGTCACCCATCCTCAGCGTTGCTGGAGCTTGGCGCCGGCTTTGAGAGCGAGTTGACCGGTCGCGAAAACATCTATCTGAGCGGAACGCTGCTTGGGCTGTCGCATCGACAAATCCGCCAGCGGTTTGACCGGATCGTGGAGTTCGCCGGGCTTGGAGCGTTCATCGATGCGCCGATCCAAACCTACTCGACCGGCATGTGGATGCGGCTCGGCTTCGCCATGGCGATCCATGTCGATTTCGAGATTCTGCTGATCGACGAAGTGCTGGCGGTGGGCGATCTGGCGTTCCAGGATCGGTGCTTCGAGCGGTTCCGCGAGCTGAAAGCGGCGGGGACGACGATCCTCTTCGTATCGCACAGTTTGCAGCAGGTGAATCAGGTGTGTAACCGGGCTATCTGGCTTGACGCTGGTCGGGTGCGGATGTACGATCGCGTAGAGATGGTGACGATGGGATACGCCGGTGCCGTGCAGGCGGAGCAGGCGGTCGAAGCCGCGGCAGCCGGCGGGCAAGCTCCTGTATGGCAGCGTCGGTGGGGCACCCAGGAAGCGGTGATTGTTGGCGTCAGCTGCCTGGATGGCGCCGGACGGGAAGCGACGACGTTCCGGACGGGCGAGCCGATGGAGGTAGTGATCCATTATCAGACGCGGCAACCGGTCGAGGCGCCGGTGTTCGGCGTTGGTGTGCATCGCGCCGATGGTACGCACCTCTGCGGGCCGAATACCCGGGCGTATGGCTTCGAGATTGAGATGATCGAGGGAAGTGGTGAGGTACGCTTCGCCATGCCGGCCCTGCCGCTGCTCGAAGGGCAGTATCGACTCTCCGTCGCCGTCTACGATCGTCAGATTCAGCATCCGCTCGACCATCATGATCAGATGTACGGCTTCGACGTGCTGTCCAACGCTGCCGAAGAGCGGTACGGATTGATCAAACCGTTCGGCACGTGGCAGCACCGGACACGGACGATGCTTGGTGAACAAATTCCATCTCGGATTTGACAAGTTCCAACGTTATCAGATCGTCGAGGAGATCATCACATCCCTCCGGACGAAGCCACAGCTACGCATCCTCGACATCGGTACGCCTGCCAACTATCTCAGCCGTTTCCTCCCGAAGGATCGGATCTATACCATCGACTATCAGCGCGCGAAGAGCGGGCGATTTATCCAGTCGGATGCGCTGCAGCTCCCGTTTCCCGACAAAGCGTTTGACGTTGCAGTCAGTCTCGACGTGTTGGAGCATATCCCACCGCGGCAGCGCAGCCGGTTTCTCGCCGAGCAGGCGCGCGTCGCCGGCGACCTGTTGATTGTGGGAGCGCCGTTTCAGGCGGCCGAGGTGGAACTGGCGGAGCGGATCGCGTGGGAGCAGATCAAGACTCGCTACGGCATCGAACATCAGTTCTTGACCGAACATCAACGCTACGGGCTGCCGGATCTGACGGGGACGGTTCGATGGTTGGAACGCCAGGGACTTTCGTGCATCACGCTACCCAACGGTTACCTGCCGAACTGGTTGCTGATGTTGTTGGTCGATTTTCATGCGGAGCGGAGCAAGGCGCCGACCGCGCTCCGCCGTCGCGTGCTCGAGCTCTACAACCGCGAGTATTACCCGGGCGATAATCGGGAGCCGTCGTATCGGCAGATTGTTGTGGCTGCCAAAGAGGGGATGCGGTTGGAGCGGCTGCCGGAACGGACGACACGTCCAACGACCTCTGCGGGATCGACAGCGCCGCTGGCTCCGGCGATCTTGAAGCTGTTCGACGCCACGGTGTCAAACCAGGTCGGCGATGCGGTGAAAGCAATCGAGCAAAAGTGGCAGGAGGAGCGGCAAGGGTCGGCAAAACGACTGCAACAGGAGCAACAACAGCATCAACGACAACTCAAGGCACAAGAACGGGCGGCCGGCGTACAGGCCCGTCAACTGACGCGCGAGATCGAGAAACTACAACAACGAGGCCAACGAGAAATCGAGCGGCTTAATCGCGAAATCGACGCCCTGCACCTGGCCTACCAGCAGCAGCTGGCGACCCAGACGCAGGCCGCGGAGCAGCGGCTCCTCACCCGCCAGGAGCAGTTGGCGGCGCTCGAAGCCCAACTCGCCACCCTGCGGCAGGCCGCGACCACCGAGACCGACCGGCTGAACACCGAGCTGCGGACGGTGCACCTGGCCTACCAGCAGCAGCTGGCGCAGACGGAGGCCCACCGCACCGAGGCGGTGGCGGCACTCGACCGCCACCGGCAGGAAGCCCAGCAGCAGGTGGACGCGGTGCGGCAGGCGACGCAGCAGCAGATCGCGGAGCTCCAGACCCAGGCCACCGCCACCACCGTCGCCCAGGCGCAGGCCGCGCTCCAGGCGCGTGCGACGCTTGAGCAGGCGCACCAGCAGCAGGTGGTGGAGCTGCAAACTCAGGCCACCGCCCAAGCCGAGGCGCTGCGCCGCGAAATCGACGCCCTGCACCTGGCCTACCAGCAGCAGCTGGCCACGCTGCGGCAGGAGACCCAGACTGCGCAGGAGCAGACCCGCCAGCAGCAGCTGGCCGAACAGACACGGCTCCAGACCGAGATCGATCGGCTCCATCTGGCCTACCAGCAGCAGCTGGCGACCCAGACGCAGGCCGCGGAGCAACGGCTCCTCACCCGCCAGGAGCAGCTGGCCGCCCTCGAAGCCCAACTGGCTACCCTGCGGCAGGCCGCGACCACCGAGACCGACCGGCTGAACACCGAGCTGCGGACGGTGCACCAGGCCTATCAGCAGCAGCTGGCGCGTCAAGCCGATACAGCGTTGCGCGATCAGCGCGCCTTACAAGAGGCGCACGATCGTGACCGGTATCACGCGGAAGAAACGATCGAAATATTTCGCACGCGATATGAGGCCGCGATTCAAGAGTGGCAGCGCGAGGTGGCGGCGTTGGCATCACAGCTGGCCGGAACGGAGCATCAACTAGCGGAGCGGTTGCACCGTGTGCTGCGCGATCGGAGTGACGTGCTGGAGTCCCGCCTCTCCCTCGTACAGCGTGATGTCACGCATCGTCTGCAACACACCACACAACACAACGAATGGCTCAATCGACGGGTTGCCGAACAGCAACGAACGATCTGTGAGCAGCAACGGATTCTCGAAGCGATGGAACAACGCTGGAAACGTTTGACGCGTCATCCGCTGATACGTTGGCTGCTCCAGCAGTCGGAGCATCGCTCGTGACCGGTGCCCCGGCGCGCTTGCTGGTCGTCATCCCAACCTACAACGAATCCACCACGATCGGCACGGTGCTTTGGCGTCTGCTGGCGCTTCCACTCGATCTACATGTGTTGATTGTCGATGACGATTCGCCCGATGACACCGCCGGTATAGCACGGCGCACCGACAACGGAACCGATCGGGTTCATGCACTCGTTCGCCCGGTAAGACACGGTCTCGGTTCGGCGATCCGCCAAGGTATCGCATGGGGCATCGATCGAGGCTACGAGCTGATCGCCTCCATGGACGGCGACGGCTCGCATGATCCCTCATGCTTGGTGGCTTTCGTCGCACAACTGGATGCCACCCAGGCAGACGGCGTCATCGGCTCGCGATACGTTCAGGGAGGTGGCATCCGGTATTGGCCGCTCACGCGGCGCCTGCTCAGCGCGTCGGCCAACGCCGTGGCGCGCACGCTGCTGCGCACGACCGTGCATGATCTCACCAGCGGCTTTCAACTCTATCGTCGATCAACGCTCGAGCGCGTCGCTCTCTACCGCCATGTGTCATCCGATGGCTACGCGTTTCAGATGGAGATCAAACGATTGTTGCTCAACAGGGGCTCTCGTTTGGTTGAGGCGCCAATCATCTTCACCGATCGTATCGGCGGACGCTCCAAGCTGACGGCGCGTCACATCGCGGAAGCAGCCGGTAAGCTCTGGAGATTGTGGCGTCACGCCCGGGCGATCCCGGAGGCGGATGATGGCGGGCGCCCAGCGCAAGGCGTCGACGTCCTCGATGAATCAACGTTGCCGACGGTCAGCGTTGTGATGCCGCTGCCACCCGATGGACGCACGAACCATCTGCTATCGAACGTCGCACAGCTCCGATATCCGGCCGAACGCCTCGAGGTGATTGTGGCGGAAGGCCGAGCGCCGTCCGCGCAGCGCAACCGGGCAGCGTCCGTTGCAACAGGTGATGTGCTCTACTTCCTCGACAGCGATGCGCGACCCGCCGCTGAGACATTGCGACGTCTTGTCTGCCATCACCTGAACGATTCTTCGGTAGCGGCGGTCGGCGGGCCCAGCTGTGTTCCAGAGCATGTTTCGTCGTTCGAGCAATCAGCAGCTGATGTAATCGCTTCCGCCGCACATGGTGCTTGCCGCGCCCGTTACCACTCGATCGGTTCGGCCCGCCGTTCATCAGAGCAGGAGCTGATTCTATGCAACCTGAGCGTGCGGCGGAGCGCATGGCACGGAGTCGGCGGTTTCCATGAAGCGCTCTTCCCCAACGAAGAAAACGAATGGCTTCGCCGAGCGGCGCACCATGGCTTTCACGTCATCTACGAACCATCGGCGGTTGTCTATCGGCTGCCACGAAACAGCTGGAGCGCTTTCTGTCGTCAGTTCTTCACCTATGGGCGCGGGCGGGCGAAACAAAGTCGCATCGAAGGAGCGCGCGGAAACCGGCGATACGCAGTGCCGCTGGCGTTGGGCGGAGCATGGCTGCTGTTGCTGGCGGTGGCGCCGATCGTCTCGCGGTGGTTGCTTACCGGGTATATGGTCTGGCTGTCGGCCATCATGTGGCCGCGCGTGCTCCATCGTCGATCCTGGCTGCACGGTATCCGATGTGTTGGGTTGGGTGTGGCGATGCACGCGAGTTACGCCATCGGCTATCTCATCGGATGGCTGGAGCGACGGCGCGTTGCGCCAACCGCTGAGCACGATGTCCGCGTCTACTGGGTCAAGCGATTCGGCGTCAACTGGAAGGGAGTGGATCAGTCAGCCGAGAATGACGGCTGCCCCGCACCGATGAATCAGGAGATGCCGCAGCCGGTCTTCGCGGCCTAATTGATGACACGCACGATAACACCCTCAATCAGCGTCGTGATTCCCGCCTGGAACTCGCGGCAGTATCTGGATGAATGTCTGCAGTCGTTGAATGACCCATCATCCACGGCGGACGAGATGGTGATTGTAGACAATGGCTCCAGCGATGGGACTCCGACGTATCTGTCGCGGCGATATCCGTCCGCTCGACTGATCGTCAATGCGTTGAACGAAGGGTTCTGTCATGCTGTCAACCAAGGGGTGCGCGCCACGCGCGGGGAGTGGGTGCTCGTGTTGAATGCGGATACTCGGCTCGCGGCAGGAGCGCTGGCGGCGCTGGCCGCATCGGCACGGGAAGCGTCCGACGATATCGGGATGATCGGCCCCAAGCTGCTGCGGATGGACGGCCAAACGATCGACTCAACCGGTCTTGTGCTGACACGGGCGCGGCGGTTCCGTGATCGCGGTGGCGGCGAGTCGGATCGTGGCCAATACGACGCGGCCGGCGAGATCGCGGGAGCGTGTGCCGCTGCCGTGCTCTACCGCCGCGCGATGCTGGAGTCGATCGCGGAGGACGGCATGTACTTCGACGAGCGCTTCTTCGCGCTGGTGGATGACGTGGATCTCGCGTGGCGGGCGCGGCGGGCGGGGTGGCGCGCCTGGTACGAACCCTCGGCCGTTGTCTACCATGCGCGTAACGGCAGCGGTCTGCCGTGCAACGTCCGCCAGTATCTGAGCGTCAGGAATCGCTGTTACCTGCTGTACAAACATGAGACAGCAGCGGGATTGCTGAAAGATCTCCCGTACTGGCTGGTGTACGATCTGGTACGGTGGCCGTATCTCCTGGCGACGAATCGGCTCGCTTGGCGCGCGCTGCGTGAAGTGCTTCGGAACGGTCCCACGATGCGACGTCAGGTTGTGCGAGAAAATCGAACACAAGATGCAAGCAACAGAACGCAAGTGAATCCAGGGCGGCCGCTGACATTCAACATACGACCTTTGACCTCGGACCCGTCATCTGCAACGCCCCGTTGGTCGAATGTCAACAGCCGATGGTCGAAGGTCGCTTCGCCTCCTTGAGTCTTGGGGTCGGCGTCTGTGTGCGTGGTAGCGAAACAGACAGACCAAGAAGCAACCAGCCGAAGATGGCGACTTCCGGCATGTACCAGTCGAAGCTGACGAGGTTGTGGAGGAGAAACGCGATGGCGGCGGGGAGCGCCCAACCGGCCGATGCGCGCGGCAGCCGACAACGCTGCACACCGCGGCGGATCGCGGCGGCAAGGAACCACGCGAGTGTGGCAACGCCCATCAAGCCAGTTTCCGCGGCCAGTTGCAGATAACTGTTGTGTGCGTAAAGAGTATCTGAGGCATCTGGCAGCCGGTACGCACCGTACAGCGTGCCGAAGCCGCCCAACCCGACGCCGATGATCGGGTTGGCTTGCCACATAGTGATGGCGCTCTGCCAATATCGCCACCGTTGAGCAATTGGGTTGTGCGGATGACTGAGGTCGGACAACACCGACCAGCGGCTGTCGATGACGAAGAGCAGCAAAACACCCAGCAACGCCAGGGGAATGCTGCAGCATTGCCAAAAACTGCCGTGCTCTTTGATGCGTGGGATCGGCAGTTGCGTCAGTAGCACGACTGTGGCGATCAAGCTGAGCCAGGCGCCAAGGGATCGCGCCAACACAAGACAGGCGATTGCCAAGAGTACTGTGACGATGCGCAATGTTTGAGCGGGCATTGAACGATAGCGGTTGGCGGGTAAGGCCACGGCAACGCCGATGATAATCAGAAAGCCGGAGAAGAGATCCGGCGAGATGAACGTGGCGAAGATGCGACCAGTCTCAAGGTAGGAGCGGCCGAACGCATACTCCGGCGCGTTGGTTTGCAGATAGCGCATCGTTGCTGGAAATCCGAAGGCCGCCTGCCAGAGACCGTACGCGCTGATAACGAGTAGACCGATCAAGAAGGTGTGGCGCAGCTGTATCTGCTCTCGGATCGACGAGCGTGCGGCGATGAGGAAGCCGAGGGTCGCGTTCACCATGATGTGTGCGAGGCGGACGCTTTCGGTGTGATCCGGCGACCGGATGGCGGCAACAGCGATCACTCCAAGCCAGACGATGAGCGGAAGCAACCAGGGTCGTGTCAGTGGGAGCTGACGGCTCCGGGTACTCCAGAGACATAGGGCCGTGCAGATCGTCCACGCTGTTTCCCACGCGGCTTCGGTCGCGGGAAACGCGAGACTGGCGATCAGGGGACGGGTGATGACCAATAAACAGAACGACCACCAAGCCCATCGCCGCACGATGATACCGAGCATGCGCCCAATGGTAGAGCGTTCGAAAGCGATGGTCAAGCTGCACGAAGTGCCGATACAGCCGATGCTAAGAACGAACATGATTGGAGAAGGTGATCGATGATGCAGCGGTATCGCTGGGTGGATACAACGGTGGCGATCGGCCTTGTGTGCTGGATCGTGCTGGTTCCGGATGATCCGCAGGTGCAGCATCGGTTCCGGCTGCTGGGAGTGTTGGCGATCGCGCTGACATGGTGGTGCCTCAGTGCGCGGTGGCACGCGTGGTCGTGGTTGCAGCGCGGCGTCATCGCGGGACCTCTCACGTTGCTGGCGGCAACGCTGGTGGGGTCATCGCGAGCGGCTGATCCGGTTGCGGCATGGAACTGGGCCACGCGCTCCCTGCTGCCGGGGGCTGCGGTCTACGCGACCGCACTGGCGATAGGATTGCGTCACGATGCAACCAAGCGCTGGGTATTGTGGGCGCTATGCGGCATGGGCACGGTCGCTGCCGCACTCGGCTTGTATGAATTTCTTGCCCATCGCAATCCGCTATATGAGGGATGGATCGCCAACATCTACTATGAGGGATACCGGCAGATGGGACGCGTCATGTCCACGCAAAGCCACCCGGCAGCCTTCGGATTTCTGATGGTGGCGTGTGTATCGGTCGCCATTGCTTTGAGTGAAGCTGTCGGCTCAGGAAGAACTCGGTGGCTGGCTGTCATCTGCGCTGCGTTGTCCGGGCTCATGCTGCCAACCAGCTTCTCGCGTGGCAGCATGATCGGCGCAGCGGTCGCCGTCAGCATCTACGGTCTGCTGATGCGTCGACCTCGGTGGGTCGTCTCAACGGTACTGGCACTCGCGGGGTTGATCGCATGGTCCTCGATGGCGTCTTGGTCGCATGCCAGCGATCGATTTGACTGGCATCGTCTGTTGCATGATCCGATCTACGAGTATCGCTTGCACCGGTTGGTTGTGACAGGGCGCATCATGCAGGATCATCCGTTCGTTGGCGTAGGCTTAAACCATTTCCGGCTGCGTTTCAACGACTACACCGATGACCCGGGGCCGCCGATCCCGGATAACATGCATCTCCTCATTGCCGCTGAGACTGGCGGTATTGGCGCTCTTGGGTGGTGTGGCTTTCTCTGCGCTCTGTTGATCGGTGGCGTGCGGATCGTGCGACAGTCTGCGGGCCTCGTCAACCAAGCGTATGCGGCCGGATTGGTTTGCGCTACCGTGGGCATGTTGTGCAATTTCCTGACCTACGATACGTTGTACTGGATGGGTTCGGGATCGCTCTTCTGGTTGATTGCCGGTCTGCTGGCAGCGGAGGTGTTTCGATCCACACCACCAAAACACCAGCGATCATAGTACGCGACACAAATCGAGAAGGAGCAACGGTCCCTTGAGCAATGTGACGGCTATGGAGCGCTGTGACCGATTAGAGAGCGAGGATGGCAGGTGTGCAGTTTGGGCGCCAGGCCATGCGGCTACGCTGGATCGACGCGTCACGCAGATTCTCGACGTGCCGGTGGATCGCGATGGTCTCGATGCGATCGCGGCGCGGCTCGTGTATCTGACGGAGCACGCCCGAGGAGCACTGGCAACGTACGTGAACGCTCATGGCCTCAACGTCGCGTGCAGCAATTCGTCGTATCGGATGCTTCTGCAAGCTGCGGACGCGGTGATACCGGACGGAATGGGGATCGTGTGGATCTCGCGATGGCTTGGTCAACCCATCGGACGACCGGTACAACACGTGGAGGTGATGGAGAAGGTGGCGGGCGCTGCGTCGGCTGCCGGCTGGCGTTGGTATCTGCTCGGTGGAACAGAGGAGACGTTGCAAGGCGCTACTCATTGGTTCAAGCAACACTACCCATTGCTGCGGATCGTGGGCACACATCCCGGCTATTTCCCGGCGGAGGCGTCCGCAGCGATCTGTCGTGCAATTAATGCGGCTCAGCCGCATCTGCTGGTGATCGGCATGGGGGCGCCGCGGCAGGAATTGTGGTGGAAGCAACACCGCGATCGACTGACTGTCAATCTCTGCTGGACGGTCGGCGGGACGCTGGAGCTCATGGCGGGGCGTCATCGAGCCCCGGCCTGGATGCAGCGGCATGGTCTGGAGTGGTGCTACCGGTTGTGGCAGGAGCCGACTCGTCTCTGGCGGCGGTATCTGGTGGGGCATCCACTGTTGCTGTGGCGTCTGTTTCGACGGTATGGGTTACAGCGGCCGGATGTTGCCAGCGTTGCAGCCGATCCGACACACGCATTGCGATGCTGAGAATCACCAAACGTAGCGCATCGAAGATAGCGTCTGCCAGAAATAGCCGCCGCATATCATCGATCCAACGCGGTGCGTCGTTGGGTTTGCATGGTGAGGTCAGTTGCTTCGCGTACATCGTGCACATGGAGGACTGGGCAAGGCGCGTAACGATCGATCGGCGATGCGGTTGTAGTGGGACGGCATCGCTCCAGTAACGACGAAGGATTTCCAGTTGCCAGATGAGCACTTGACGGATATGACAGGTGCGAGCCAACCACTCCACACGATCCCAGTCGATCGTCTGTCTGTGCTGAACCAGACATTCGTGCAGGTCGCACAGATGGATGAGGCGCAGGCGGCGCGGAATGCGATTGTGTACAGCGAGGGAGACGATCAATTCTTCTGGTGGCCAAGCGAGTAGACGACGATTGTCAATAAGCTGTTGCTGCGTGCGCTCCCAGAAACGCTCAACCGGTATGCGATACGGTCGTGCCGGCGCCAGGTTCCAGTGCAGCTCAATGGGAGAAGCAGCGTAGTAGCGACTGGAGAATGTCCAGTGGTAGTGCCATTCTTTAAGGAAGGCGGCTGGCGGCTCGGTTTGAAGCTGATAGCCGCAATCTGCGAGTGCACTTGCCGCTGTCTCGAGCTGCGATTCGGGTACCAGAAGATCGATGTCGGCCATGGGGCGAAGGCCAGGATCGCGATACCGCGTGTGCATGAGCACGATACCTTTGAGCGGTACATGGCTGATACCGCGCTGAGTGAACGCCTCGGACGCTGCAGCGTAGGCGCGCCATCGTCGCAGATTGAGCGTCAGGGTGTTCAAGTACTGCTGGTACAGTGGATGGCGTATCGGCGCGAGGCGTTCGGCCAAGAGCGGTTGCGTGGTGGTCCGGTGGTAGAGCAGGGGGCCGATGCCGTGCCAACCGGCAAGAGCCAGGAGCTGGCGCGGATCGCACGCGACGCTATGCAGCTGGCGGTCAAGTTGCTCCTGATCGGAGGGCGCCCATGTCACGCGAGCGCACGCGCTCAACAAAGCGATTTCCGGCGATCGGGAGTTCTTAGAGGTGCGGCACATGATCACACTCACCAATAAGCAGTGTAGAGTTTCGTCAGAACCGCTGTCAACAGCGGTTGTTGACGTTCGGATATCCGGGATTGACACTGGCTGGGCAACTCGCTACGCTAGCAGTGAACGACACGGAGGCGAGAAACGCGATGAATCGTAATGCTGCGTGGCGGAAGAATCCGGACATGGTGACGCGCGTGATCGAGCGCGAGACAATTCTGCTGCCGGTGTACCGCACATCCGAAGAGATTGATGCGATTTACACGTTGAACGAATCGGCAGCAGCTGTGTGGGAGTTGATCGATGGCAAGCGCACGGTGCGTCAGATTGAAGCGGCGGTCCTCGAGCGATTCAGCGCGACCGCCGAAGAGGCGCAGGGGACGCTGGATGAACTGCTGAAGGATCTTCGAGAGATTAAGGCCATTCTCTAGAACGCACGGAAACGGTGGCGATTCAAACCGGCGATTACCATGCTCTCGTAGCGAACATGCAGGCGCAGTCCAGCCAACAGCGGCTGCCGCTGCGCGCAATGTTCGAGTTAACCTACCGATGCAACTTTGCGTGCATCCATTGCTATAACTCCGATAGCCAAAAGGCGTCCAAGCCGCACGATGAAGTCACGACTCAGGAAGCTTGCCGCATCATTGATCAGATCAGAGATCTCGGCTGTTTTGTGCTCGGTTTCACCGGGGGAGAGGTTTTTGTCAGACCTGATGCGATGGAGATCTTCCGACATGCCAAGCGGTCCGGATTCCAGATCATCATCTATACCAATGGCTATTACATCAACGAGACGATGGCGGACGAGCTGGCAGCCCTGGCACCCAATAAAGTAGATATCTCAATTCACGGGATGTCGGCGCCGACCTTCGAACGCATCACACAGCGTCACGGCTCTCGCGATAGAGTGTTTCGCGCCATCGAGCTGCTCGTTGAGCGTGGCGTACGGGTTGGTCTAAAGTCAAACCTCTTCGCCGACAATGCCGAAGAGATGGCAGCCATCAAACAGTTTGCCGACTCGATTGGCGCGTTTCATCGGTTGAGTAGTGAGTTCTTCGCCAGAAACGACAGATCCCCGGAACCGTATCGCTATCAGCTGGAGCCCGAGGAGGTTCACCGCATTCTGGAGCGACTCTATCCGACAGGAAAGACCGCGCCGCAGATAGCCAGCCGGGCCGATGGACTGGATGACGATACAGCAGTTCAAACACCGGAGGACGACGTGCCGCAATCGGCAGCGCCGCTATTTCACTGCGGCGTGGGACGTAGCAGTTTAGTGGTAACTCCATTTGGCGCGGTGAAGCCGTGCCTCGAATTTGATCAGCCGACCTTTTCCATCAAGGAGCATTCGCTCGCCGGTTGTTGGGAGAAGATCGTTGAGTTTACCGATCGGGTGAATGCGACCGAAGATTGCGAATGTCATACATGTGAGCTGGAGCGCTATTGTGATTCGTGCCCGGCATCGCGCTATTTGGCCACCGGCTCGGTGGCGAAGTGCGATCCGTATGCCAGACGGAAGGCGGAGTTCAAACGGCAACTGGAGAGAGAGCGAGTAGTTGTGCCAATTGGCATCGGCGGATCAGAAGAGGCGTTCGTGCCGCTGGCATCTCTGCTGATGACAGAAAATCATGCCGGTGGATGCGGTTCGTGCGCCAAGAGCTGTAGTTAGCGTGCAAAGATGTGTCAGGTGTAAAGTGTCAAGACGCAGTTGCGGTTTCCTCTGTGGCGTTCCCTGACACTTGACACATGATACCTTACACTTAGTTGAGAAGGACACTGTGATTAAGGACGAGGATAAAAGTCACTTCTTTGTGGACCTAATCGGTGGTCGGAAACGCGCGCCGCTGTTCGGGCAGTGGGAACTGACGTGCCGTTGCAATCTCCGGTGCGTGATGTGTTACACCGACTGTTTCAATACGCCGGAGCAGATTCGTCAGGAGCTGGCGCTATCGGAGATTCTCCGTATCATGGGCGAACTTCAGGAGGCCGGCGTGATGGGATTGGTGCTGACGGGGGGCGAGCCGCTGGCTCGCCAGGATTTCGCCGAGATTTACACCGATGCGGTGCGCCACGGGATTCGAGTTACGGTCTTTACCAACGGCACCCTCATCACGCCGAAGGTCGTAGAGCTATGGACCACGTTGCCACCGGAGATGATCGAGATTTCTCTGCATGGCCTTGGCGCATCGTTTGATCGCATTACCGGAGTCAAGGGATCTTATGACCGGTGCTTGGATGGTGTGCGGTGTCTAAGGGAGCGCAACGTTCCACTGACGTTGAAAACCGTGGGTATGACGATCAACGAAGATGAGATCCTTCGGATCAAACAGTTCGTGGAATCGTTGGGCGGTGTGCAGTGGTACCTAGGCGAGCAAATGCGGCCAGCGCTGGACGGCTCCGAAGCGCCGTTGCGCTTCCAACTGCCACAGGAGATATTCGGCAACATTGCACGACACGATATTCAAATGCAGGAAGAACATGATCGAATCACGGCGCAACTCAACCATACCCCCACACAAGAAGAGATACAGCACAACCGTTGCGGCAGCCGCCACAAGTTTCACATCGATGCCTACGGCGGCCTGCAGCTCTGCTCAGCGAACCGCACCAAGACCTATGACTTGCGCCACGGTGCGTTCCGCGAGGGGTTTTACGAAGCGTTGCCAGAATTTCCGTGTGCGAAGAAATCCGCTAAGGTTGAGATGCCGGCGCAGTTGCTAACCACGAACGGCGCAGCGCATGGTGACGAGAGATGATCGATGATGCGATCTTCAATCAAGTCGTCGCCTTGATCGTCAGCCACAAACCCGTTGAGAAGGTCGTCTTGTTCGGTTCGAGAGCATCTGGTCGGTGCAAGGACACCTCTGACATCGATATCGCGATCTTTGGTCGGGAGTGGACGGACACCGACATCAATCTTGTGAAAGATCGGCTTGAGGAGCATATTAAAGTCCCTTTGAAATTCGATCTCGTGAATTTTTACAGCGCCAGCAAAGAAGGGCTCAGGCAGAACATCATCACGTACGGGAGATTACTCTATGACGCCTCCGCGGCTCCGAGAAATCTATAGCGATTTCACAAACGCCCTCCAACGACTCGAAGCGGCTTTACACGAGGATTCAGGCCGGGGAAGCATTGTGATCGATGGGACGATCCAGCGGTTTGAGTTCACCTTCGAGTTAGCATGGAAAATGGCAAAGGTCCTGTTGAACTACGAGGGTGTTGAGGCTGACACGCCGAGATCGGTCGTGAAAGAAGCGTTCAAAGCGAAGATCATACGCGACGGCGATCGATGGATCGACATGCTCGAGGACCGAAACAAAACGTCGCATATCTACGACGAACGCCAAGCGCTCCGTATCTACACGAAAATCAGGGAGCAGCACATCGATCTGTTCAAAGAGTTTAGCCATGCTGTGTTGCAATTCATGAGCACAGTCGATCGGGAGTAATGGAAGCGCGTCATCAATCCAATAGGGGAGTGCCATGGACAGCAAGCCGAAATTCAAACCGGTGGTCACCCGCGTCAGACTCAATCCCGAGGAGGCGGTGCTCCTGCGCAGTTGCTATGACATCAACGCCAGAATCACCGTTGGGTCATCCACCGGCGGTACCGATCAGTGGGTCAGCGACATTTTCTGCAATCCGAAAAAAAGGAATCATGACGGCGGGGCATTTGGTAGCACGATGATCTTGAAAAAAACGGGGACGCGGCTTCATCATGGTCTCGCAGCGCACAATGCCTAAAAGCACTGGAAGGGCACGACGATCCATGAAGCGACCTGACTTGGCGCAAATGACACTCGCTATTGCCGATCTCATTATCGAGATGAGGAGTCAGTTTCCAGTCGAGCCGCTGACCAAGACGATGGACTGGCGATTCCGAAACTTTCTGTATCGCGGGCGGCGGCAGCCGGACGTTCGGATCGTTGTGAATGTGGTCGACGAACTGCCAGCAATACCCAGCGGCCGAGATCTCTTTGTCACGACGCACTTTCAAGATCACCAGGAAAACTGGCGATGGCAGCAAGCCGATGGCCACTTCGTCTATCGAACGCCGCTTACTGAGAAGCGGCAATGCGCCATCGTCAACCAAGCGTTGAACGAAGCCACGCTCTGGGTTTTGTCGAAAGAGGGACGTCACACCTGGAAGCTCGGCGATGTCATCTATGATTTCTTGCAGATTCTCTTGATCAACTATCTGGCTCAACGGGATGGAGCGTTCGCCCATGGTATCGGTTTGAAGGACACCAGCGGCAAGGGACTGCTGTTTGTCGGCAAATCGGGTGCCGGCAAGTCAACGACGGCGCGGCTTTGGCATCAGCATAGCCGAGCCACCATCCTCAACGATGACCGGATCATCATCCGCAAGCGCGGCCAACGGTTTTACATCCACGGTACGCCATGGCACGGGGATTTTAGTGATTATCTCGCCTCGACGATTGATCCGGCACCGTTGGAGCGTCTCTTCTTCATCTATCATGCGCGGCAGCATATCAGTGCGCCAATGGCCACGGCCCAAGCGTTTTGCGAACTCTATTCCTGTCTCTTTCCGACATTTTGGGATCGGCGGGGGTTGGAGCGAACCGCAGCACTCTGCCAGGAGCTGATTGGTTCCGTGCCGGTGGCCCGCCTCGGTTTCCGCAAAGATCGCTCGGTGATCGCCTTCGTGCGCCAACGATGCCGATGACGACCGCGCGCGCGATCGACCGACTCACGCTGGTTCGCCAATGGCGCTCGATCGCGCCGTACCTCCGGCGGCTCCGACCGTACCGACCCCTCGTTGCCACGAGCATGGCGTTGGGCGCCTGCGCCGTGGGCTTGGCGCTCGTCAATCCGTATCTGACGAAACTGATCGTCGATCGCGCCTTGGGGCAACGTGATCTGTGGCTCTTTCTGTTGCTGACGGCAGGCGTCGGGGGTGTCTTCCTGCTCAACGGCGTGGTCACGGCAGTGCAGCACTATCTCGATCGCTACGTGGTGACCCGCTTGCAGTTTGACCTGCGCCGGGATCTGCTGCGACATCTCTTGGCGGTTGATCTCGGCGATGTCAACCGAATGGCTGGCGGCCAGGTGCTCTATCGTGCCGGATACGACGCGGATCAGGCGACGCGGTTCGTCGCGGCGGTGCCGACACGAGCGGTGACTCTTCTGCCGCGGCTCGGCATCACCCTGACGGTGGTCTGGTCCATGAACTGGGAGATGGCGCTCTGGATGGTGCTGGTCGGTTCCGTGGTGTTTCTCCCATCGTATCAACTCACCAGGCGTATGCAGGTCATCTTTCGAGCGTGGCTGGAGCAGGCCGAGGGGCTCTATCAACGAATGAATGAACTATTGTCTCAGGCGCTGCTGGTCAAGGCGTTCGGCGCGGAGCGTCGAGAGCTCCGACGGTACATCCAGCGGTTGGTGTCGAGCACCCGCGCCATGCTGCGCGCCGCGCGATGGGAGGTGGCGCACGGCATGTTGGGTGGCGCGTCACAGCGCCTGGCGATCGGGCTGACAGCTTGCTATGGCGGGTATCTCGTCATCCGCGGCCGGATGAGCTTGGGGAGCTTGACGGCGATCATGATCTACCTGCGGCAGCTGGCCGGTGTGCAAGCCGAGATCGCCGGCCTCTTGCCGGAGACCACGATGGCTGCAACGTCGTGTGAGCGGTTGACCGAGATGCTACGCACAACACCACACATCGTGGATCGTCCTGGCGCGTCGCCCAGCGCGCTCAGTCGAGGGACAATCGTTTTTGACCGCGTGACGTTTGGCTACGCGGTGGGCGCGCCGGTGTTGCGCGACATCAGTTTCCACATCCCGGCAGGATCGCACGTGGCGATCGTGGGGCCGTCCGGCTGCGGCAAGACGACGATCCTCAACCTCCTGTTACGACTCTACGAGCCGTGGAGCGGCGAGATCCGGATCGGCGACCGGCCGCTTCATCAGGTGACGCTAACGTCACTGCGGGAGCAGATCGGTGTGGCGCTACAGACACCGATGCTCTGGAACGACACGATTGAGGCCAATATCCGCTATGGTAGTCCGCGCGCCGACCAGCGTGAGGGTGTTGAGGTCGCGAGGCTGTGCGGCGTGGACGGATGGGTCTCGCGTCTGCCCAACGGCTACGTCACCGTGATCGGCGAGCGCGGTGAGCGACTCTCCGTAGGACAGCAGCAGCGGATCGCCATCGCCCGCGCGCTGATCAAGCGGCCGGCGATCCTCTTGCTCGATGAGGCGATGGCCTCGGTGGAAGTCGAACAGGAACACCGGATCATCGAGGCGATTCGACGCGTGTACCCGGCGATGACGCTGGTCGTTGTCTCGCACCGACTTTCCAGTGTGCTACAGGCCGAGCAGGTCTATTACCTCCAGGCGCCGGATCGAGTGGTAGTGGATACAGCCGACCGGCTGCTGCAGAACGAGGCATCGTTTCAGCGCCTCTTTCAGCAGCAACCGGTCATCGAACCGATGAGCGTCTAAATGGAACCACAATTGCATCTTAACATTCGATGTGGTTCCATTTACCCCGAGCAAGCGAAGCGCGTCGAGGGGTACCCTTCGACTTCGCTCAGGGTAAATGCGCCCTCCTCAATGTTAAAGTGCACTCTTGGGCGCATTTAGGACGAGACAAAAAAGGAGGGGTATGTCGCAGAAACCGAAGTTCAAGCCAGTGATCACGCGGATCAAACTCAACCCCGAACAGGCGGTGTTGCAATGCAGCTGCTATGACACTGGATACACTGATTTTTCAGGATCGGACAAAAATGTATGGATATGCGACCCGTTTACGGGCAAGCAGCATCGGTGGTCCACGAATATCGTGAGCACAGAGACCGCATCTTCTTGAAGAGAGAATGCTTGCGCAACTCTTGAGTCCACAATCAAGAGAGGTAGCAAGGAGATCGCATACCGCAGCAGACAGCGGCGATCATCTCCGTTGTCTTGAGCGCGTTTAGCCGGTGGTTGCTGCCGGAGGATATGTTCTAGGATTCGGATATGACTGAACGACGAGCGCGTGAGTCTATTCCCACCTTGATCGCCAGCCGCGGCTGGAGCATGACGCCGTTCGTGAAACTCGGGGAACGGTTGGTCATCGAGCCGATAGGTGCTCAGGTTGCGTGACGGAGGAAAACATGACAAAACCGCAATTCAAACCGATAATCACCCGCGTCAAGCTCAACCCCGAGCAGGCGGTGTTGCAGTGCAGCTGCTACGACATAGGGACAATATCAGGATCAACGGGGTTGAAGGAAACCACGGTATGTCGTGTGGGATCAAAAACGCATCGATCGGTTGTGGGATTTCAGAACTCAACGCCGTTCTCCTGACCATCACTCTGAAAGAGTGATGGAAGTTGTCGAGATGTATCTAAACAGGCGACCCAACTCGTTGCAGCCTTAGAAAAGGAGCGCCGGGCAATTGGCGATTGGCTCAATCAGCATTGATGATGACCAAATAGGCAAGCCGCCGATGTTGGTATCTAGCTCCGGCTGGAGCATGGCGCCGTTCGTCAAGGACGGCGATCGGTTGGTCATCGCGCCGGTGCCGGCCAATCGGTTGCGTATCGGCGATATCATTGCGTATGATGATATAGATTCCAGCTCTATCGTGTGCCATCGTTTGGTCGATATCCAACGCACTCCATCCGGCACGCATCTCTTTGCGCGCGGTGACGCCAGCTGCACGATCGAAGGGCCGATCGCGGCAGTGAGGTTGCGCGGTCGGATCGTGGCGATCTATCGGCGAGGTTGCGTCACGTCTCTTGATGGACCGCTGCGTGTTGTTCTGCATCGGCTGATCGTGCGATGGCACCCGCTCCTCTGCGCGGCGCGCGGCATCAAGCAGCGACTGGTTGCGTTGGGTTCTGCCATCTCGACGATCTCCCGCGATCCGACCGCGTCTCTGGCCGGGCGATCGCGTGAAGGAGGACGTGAATGATCCGGACGAAAGAGTACCAAGACTTCAGCTGGAAGCTGCACACGGACGCCGGACACAGGCCGATCGTCGGGCAGTTTGAGTTGACGTACGCGTGCGGACTGAAATGCGCGCATTGCTACACTGACTGCTATAACACTCCGGAAGACCGGCGCCGGGAGATGGCTACGAGCGAGGCGATCACCGTGATCGACAAGATCGTTGACGGAGGATGCTTCTGGCTGTGTCTGACCGGCGGAGACCCGCTGGCTCATCGTGACTTCAAAACGATCTACAGTTACGCTAAGTCGAGGGGATTGATTCTGACGATCTTCACGACCGGCACATCGATGACGCCGGAGATGGCGGACTTCCTTGTCGCCTCACCACCCTTTAACATCGAGACGACCATTCACGGTGTCACGGCCGGAGTCTACGAAGCGGTGACGCAACGGCCCGGATCGTTCGACCGTTTCATGCGCGGCATTCGGTTGATCCTCGATCGCGGGCTGCCGCTCAAGCTCAAGACAGTCGCGATGCGGCAGAACATGCATGAGCTTCCGGCCATTCGGGCGTTTGTCGAAGAATTGGGCTTGCAGCCGCAGATGAGCACGGCGATTCACGCCAGACTCAACGGAGACGTCACACCTGGAGACTACCGTCTCTCCGTTGAAGAGATTGCCGGCTTGAATCATCCGTCCGGTGAAGACAGTAGCGCAGATGACCGTGGCTGCAAATCCTGCTCGTCAGGTGACGAGCTGGAGGCGTTCTTGCGTCCCGCCGATCCAACGAACAAGCTCTTCCGATGCGGGATCGGGTACGATTCGTTCTGGGTCAATCCCTCTGGACGAATGTGCCTCTGCGTTACGATACGAAAACCGTCGTACGATCTGCTGCACGGCACCCTCCAAGAGGGATTCGAGCAACTCAGCCGCGGCCTTCGAGAACTGACGTTCCAAGGTGATTCGGAATGCACCACCTGCACGTTGTGGGATCGATGTGTCAAATGTCCCGGTAAAGCGCTTCTTGAAACCGGCAGCCTCGAGGGTGATATCGATCATTTCTGCCAGGTGACGCATCGGATGGCCGCTGTGGACGGCGTACCGTACCCGACCGGAATGTCATCCTGGCAAGATGTCTACGAAGCCAAGCGGACTCGTCGAATAGCTCGAGTGCAGCGGGCAAGTGCACCCTACGACTCATCGTTTCAGCCCCTGCCGGTGGTCGAACCATCGTTGTCATCGGCGAGTTCTAGCTGCTCTTCAGCGGGAACGTGATGTCGGGAAAATACCCGGTTGATCTCGCGGGGCATTACCCCACGGTTTCTCCAACGCCTCCCAAAACCGCACACGCCTGGTCTCCAAGCCGGCGACAACCGGACAGCTTCTTCAGGCGCACGGTACAGCTGCTAAAACGTCTGAGGGCATCTCGTTGCTCCTGGATCATCATCTGTTTTCTACTCGGATACAAGGGGCTTGGACGCGTAGTGCCATGGCGTCCACAACTGCTGTATCCGTGGGGAAGATTGATGATCGGTTGCTGGCTCGGCGTGCTCGATCGGAACACACTGCATCGCATCGATCAGTTCTACTACGAGGAGCGACTGATGTACGCCGATCCCGACTACAATCGTTCGGGACTCATGGAATGGGAGCAGTGCGCGATCAAGACGCATTTCCCGAGACGCGGGCGGTTGTTGCTGGTCGGCGCCGGCGGAGGTCGAGAGGCGTTGGCGCTCCATCGGTTAGGATACGAGGTCGATGCATATGAATGTCATCCGAAACTGCGTGCGGCCGCCGAGCAATTGCTTCGGGACGACGGGATGGCCGCTACCGTTCGCTTCGCACCGAGAGACATGGTGGTTGAAAACGATGTCACGTACGACGGCGCAGTGATCGGTTGGACAGCGTACACGTTGATTCAAGGGCGGGCGCAACGCCTCGCGCTCCTGAGCGCAGTGAAACAGCAGTTGATCGACGATGCGCCCCTACTGCTCTCTTTTTTTGTGAGATCGGCGAGCGACCGGAGCTTCCACATGGTTACCAAGGCGGCAAACACCATCAGACGAATACTGCGACGACCTGATCGTATCGAGTTGGGAGACAACCTCGTCTATAACTTCGCTCACCACTTTTTGCCAGCAGAGGTGGAAAACGAGTTGCGCGAAGGGGGATTCCAGCCGGCCGAGACGGTCTGCCTGGGAGCCAGCGGATACGCTGTGGGCCTGGCTGCACAGGAGCGCCACGATACACATGGATTGCGCGTGGATACGGCCAGCCAGAGCGCCAAGATCCAGGACAGCACAGTGGGATTGGTAGAGAGAACGTCCCTGATACCATGACGGCGGAAACGGTTTCGGTGATTATCGTAACAAAAGCGGCGGACGAGCGGCTTGAGCGCTGTCTCAATGCAGTGAAACACCAATCGCTCGCGCCTCATGAAATCCTGGTGTGTGTAACCGGCAACATGAAACAGACGCCAGCCGCAGAGAGGAGCGATCGGACAACTGCCTGGCGGTTCGTCAATGGGTGGTATACCACGGCTCTGAACATCGGCATCCGCTCCACTGCCGGCGAGTACGTGCTGTGTTTGAACGATGATGCGGTGCTCGATCATCAGTTTCTGGAACAGGCGTTACCAGCGTTCCGACAAGATGCGAAGATCGGCATGGTGACCGGCAAAATTCTCAGGTTTGATGGGAAGACAATCGACGGTGCCGGACAATTCCCCGGGCGGACGCGCAAGGCGATCGATCGGGGATACCGCCAGATCGATCGAGGGCAGTTTGACCACGCCGGCTACGTCTTTGGGTCGGGGGGGACCGCACCGATCTTCCGGCGATCGATGCTGGAATCGATCGTTCTGCAACCGGGCGAGTATTTCGATGAGTCATTTGGCATGTACTACGAAGACCTCGACCTGGCGTGGCGGGCGCAGCGGACTAGCTGGAAAGCTTACTACGTCCCTACGGCGGTCGCACACCACGAGCGCGGCGCTTCCTCCCGAATCCGACACGACGGACTGTGTCACCGCTTCTACCTACCTCAGATGCCGGATGCGTTGCTGCAACGGGCGGTGCTCAACCGCTATCGGGTGATGTTGCGCAACGACACGTTGGCAGGCATCGTACGCAATCTTCCAGCCATCGTAGCGTTTGAGATGGGGCAATGGAGCTATCTGATGTGTCGATCGCCACGTCTGGCGGTCTCGTGTGCCCGGCAGCTGCGGCACCTGATCCTGACTAGAAGGCGCTCTCGAAATCTTTCGAGTGCGCTGCCTGCCGGCCTCCGCTCGGATTCACTGCGGCCCCTGCTTGCTGCCGAAGACCCTGATGAGAGCGTGTTGCAGCAACCCACACGCTGACTTGACGTTCCGAGGACCTCTGCCGTATAATGCAGCCGGTGTACAAAAGGATGGTAAACGAGGAGCGAACCTGTGGCAATTGTCAAGAAGCAGCAAGTCATCGAGACATTCCGCCAGCACGAGAGCGATACCGGGTCACCGGATGTGCAGATTGCCCTCCTGACCGAACGGATCAATGAACTGTCAGGGCACTTCAAGGTGCACAAGAGCGATCGGCACTCCCGGGTTGGCCTGTTAAAGATGGTCAGCCATCGTCGCAAACTGTTGGATTATCTGAAGCGCGAAGATGCTCCGCGCTACCAGCGAATACTCGATCAGTTGAGCCTGCGCAAATAACACACGCCTTGATGATCGGTCCGCGCGCGCCGTCCCAACGGGGGCTGAGCAACGGCACACTTCCGATCGTTTCCGTATACGGTGGTGGTCGGGGGAGGCGTCTGTCTAGATTTGACGACCCAGCGTTATACCGTATGCCCACAGGAGAGCAAGAACAGAGCGAGCGAGGGCTGTGAAGCAACGGCTCTATCGTATCGGTCAAAGAAAGGTATAGAGGTGAATTTGTGATGCGTTGCGAAGCGCGAATCGGTCGGTCTGCACTGATCTTGGAAACGGGCAAGATTGCCAAACAGGCGGATGGTGCGGTGACGGTGCGGTACGGTGATACCATCGTGCTGGTCACCGCGGTGGCGTCCAAGGAGCCAAAGCCGGATATCGGATACTTTCCGCTCACGGTGGAGTACCGGGAGAAAACTTACGCGGCAGGCAAGATTCCCGGTGGATTCTTCAAGCGCGAGGGACGGCCGACCGAAAGCGAAACTCTCTCAGCCCGACTGATCGATCGACCGATCCGACCCCTCTTTCCAAACGGTTACCTAAACGAAGTCCAGGTGATGGGCACGGTCCTTTCCAGCGATGGGGAGAACGATCCCGATGTGCTGGGGATTATCGGCGCTTCCGCTTCCCTCATGTTGGCCGGCATTCCGTTTCAAGGTCCGGTAGCTGGCGTGCGCGTCGGTCGAGTGAACGATCAGTTCATCCTCTTTCCCTCCTATGCTGAAGCCGATCAAGGCACGCTCGATCTCGTTGTCGTGGGTACGGAGCAGGGCGTCGTCATGATCGAAGCTGGGGCAAAAGAACTGCCCGAGGCGATGATGATCGAGGCGATTGAGTTTGGTGCAAACGCCATGCGCGAGATCTTTGCGCTGCAGCGTCAGCTACTGACCGGCGCCAATCGTTCACCGCGCCCATTCACTCCGCTGTTGCCAAGTGCGCAGTTAATGGAACGCGTGCGAAGCAAGGCGACGCCTCGTCTGGCTGAGATCAACCGGCGTCGCTCCAAGCAGGAACGCGATGCGGAGATCGATCGCCTGCGACAGGACCTTCTCGTATCGCTGCGGGAAAACGCGGATGGCGGCACTCCACCAACGGATAAGACGATCTTGGCCGCGTTCGAGCAGGTGGAGTGGGAGGACGTCCGCCGGTTCATTTTGACGCAGAAGACGCGGCTGGACGGTCGCCGGTACGATGAGATCCGCCCCATCTCCTGCGAAGTCGGCACGCTGCCGCGGACGCACGGCTCCAGTCTCTTCACGCGCGGGCAGACACAGAGTCTCTCCGTCACAACGCTCGGCACCAGCAACGACGAGCAACTCGTGGAGGCATTGGAGGGGACCTCCTACCGGAGCTTCATGCTGCACTATAACTTTCCGCCGTTCAGCGTGGGTGAGATCAAGCCGGTGCGCGGGCCTGGACGCCGCGAGATCGGGCATGGTGCGTTGGCTGAGCGGGCGCTACGTCCCATGATTCCGGCAAAGGAACAGTTTCCGTATACGATTCGCCTGGTGTCCGAAATCCTGGAGTCGAACGGCTCCTCCAGCATGGCCTCAGTCTGCGCCGGAACGCTGGCGCTGATGGATGCCGGTGTGCCGATCGGCAAGCCGGTCGCCGGAATCGCCATGGGGTTGGTGCACGAAGGCAGCCGGTACGAAGTGTTGACTGATCTATCGGGACTTGAGGATCATCATGGAGATATGGATTTCAAAGTGGCCGGCACGCGCGATGGCATTACCGCCATCCAGCTGGATCTGAAGATCGATCACCTGCCGCATGAGGTGATCCGTCGGACGTTGCAGCAGGCGCATGAGGCGCGCTTGAAGGTGTTGGACACGATGCTGCAGACGCTGGACAAGCCGCGACCGGACATCTCCTCCTATGCGCCGCGGATCGTAACGATCAAGATCAACCCTGACAAGATCCGCGATGTCATCGGTCCGGGAGGCAAGATGATCCGTAAGATCATCGAGGAAACCGGCGCCACGATCGACGTCGAGGATGACGGCTCGGTCATGATCGCCTCAGCCAACGAGGAGAAGCTGAACGCCGCCATCGGACGCATCAAAGCGTTGACAGAGGATCCGGAGATCGGCAAGGTGTATACCGGCAAGATCAAGCGCATCATGGCGTTCGGCGCGTTCTGTGAGATTCTGCCTGGCAAGGAAGGCTTGATCCACGTCTCCGAGCTGGCCGATGGCTACGTCGAGAGTGTGGAGTCGGCGGTGAAGCTCGGCGACGAAGTACAGGTAAAGGTGATCGAAGTGGATGAGCAAGGACGTGTGAATCTCAGCATTCGGCAGCTGCACATGACCGGCGATCCAACGCCGCTGCAGCGGCCTGGCGGTGGCCGCGGGCGCGGCGGTGAGCGTGATGGTGGACATCGACCCGGTCGGCCGGACGGCGATCGGGACTCACAACGAGAGCATGGGCGAGACCGGGAGCAGCCCTCCTCGAGACGAGAAGCGCGTCAACATTAATGAACGTGTTATCCTGGCGGCATTGCCAAGCCATCGCGTGTATTATCGGCGCCGTGCTTCTGGCGCTGGCATTGGCGACTTTCCACCCGGATGACCTGCCGTTTGATACATCAGATCCGCATACGCACGTGGCGAACGCGATCGGGCTGGTGGGCGCCTACGCGGCATGGGGTGTGCTGCAGTTGTTTGGGATTGCCGCATGGTCATTGCCGTTCCTGTTGCTGTTTTGGGCGGTAGCCAGGTGGTCCGTTGCCTCAGGGAGCGCCGCCTGGACACGCACTGCCGGCCTGCTGATCTTCCTGACCTGTTTGTCCGTGTTGCTCAGTGCCAGCGCAGCCGACGATCCCTTCTCGCAAGTACGGCGCGGAGGTACCGTTGGCCTGGCATTACTCCAGCTGGCTGGTTCATACTTTGGTCTTCTTGGCACGGCGATCATCAGCGCGGCGATCGGAAGTCTCGCGTTGCTCATGGCCACAGACTTCGCGCTGCTGACCGTGCTGGCGCGGGTGCCTTCGCAAGTGACGACAGCCGCCGCCTGGTGGCAACGCCATTATCGGGCCGGGCGGGAAGCGTTGGCTAAACGGATACGTCAAGCGCCTAGAGCCGCTGCCAGCAACAGCAAGACGCGCACCAACGGCGTCGGCGCCCAGGAGGCGACTGCGACAGCGGAGCTAGAGCCACGTCCGTCGCCGAAGATCATTGAGCGATCGATACCGAAACCAGGTGCGGCAACCATCGCGCCCAAAGCCGAATCCGGCGACCGGGATGCGTCGGGTCGCAGCGCGGCTTCGGCTAAACCGTCCAGACCTCCACGAACGCATGGCGACTACCGCTTGCCATCCCCTGATCTGTTGCAGGTGCCGCCACCGGTGGAGGAGCGGCAAGTAAAGGAAGACCTGCAAGCCAACGCGCGGTTGTTGGAAGAAACGCTGGCTGATTTCAGCATCGAAGCGCGCGTTGCCGAGGTGGAGCAGGGGCCGGTGATCACACGGTACGAGCTCCAGCCGGCGCCCGGAGTCAAGGTCAACCGCATCGTCGGCCTGAGCGACGACATCGCGCTGGTGATGAAGGCACCCAGCATCCGGATTGTAGCACCCATTCCCGGTAAAGCGCGTGTCGGCGTGGAGATACCGAACAGTCGCACGAGTCTCGTCTATCTCCGCGAGGTGCTAGAGAGCCCGCAGTACAAACAGAGTCGCGCCCAGCTGCTCCTGGCCTTGGGCAAGGATGTCGGAGGCGAGCCGCTGGTCGCCGATCTTTCTGATATGCCGCATCTCTTGATCGCCGGCACAACCGGATCCGGCAAGACAGTCTGCGTCAACGCCATTGTCATGAGCATCCTGTTCCACGCGTCGCCAGACGAAGTGCAGTTTCTGATGCTCGATCCGAAAATGGTCGAGCTGGCCTGCTTTGACGGACTGCCGCACCTGGTCAGCCCGGTCGTCAAGGATGTGCGCAAGGCAGCAGGAGCGCTGGCATGGGTGGTCAATGAAATGGAAGATCGCTATCGGCTGTTTGCCCGTGTCGGCGTGCGGAACATCGAAGGATACAACACCCGGATGGCGAAAAAGGCGGGGACGGGGGGCGAGGAACGGGGGGCTGGCACTCAGGAGCAAGAGACGAACGACGCGGCACGTACGGCGAACGATGAACAAAAACCACTCCCATACATCGTGGTTATCATCGACGAGCTGGCCGATCTGATGATTGTCTCGTCCAGAGAGGTAGAGGATGCCATCATTCGGCTGGCGCAACTCTCTCGTGCCGTCGGCATTCACATGATTATTGCCACACAACGGCCATCCGTGGATGTCATCACCGGTGTCATCAAAGCGAACTTTCCGGCTCGCATCTCGTTTCAGGTCGCATCGAAGGTCGACTCGCGCACGGTGCTCGATATCAACGGAGCCGACAAATTGCTCGGCAAAGGTGACATGCTCTTCCTGAGACCCGGCACGGCAAAACCGATCCGCGCGCAGTCCAGCTTGGTGACCGATGCGGAGATCGAGCGAGTGACCACGTTCATCAAACAGCAACGCCATCCCGTCTACCGCGAGGGGCTGACGCAAACACTGACCAAGGATGCCGTCACGGCACACCTCGAAGTGAAAGATGAGATGTACGACGCCGCCGTGGATGTCGTGCTGACCACCGGGCAAGCATCCTCATCGATGCTGCAGCGAAAACTGCGACTCAGCTACGTCAGAGCGGCGCGACTCATGGATCTGATGGAGCAAGAGGGGATTGTGGGGCCTGGGCGCGGCGCCAAGCCGAGGGATATCCTCGTGGATCGCAGCCAGCGGGCGCCGACCAATCCGATCTCAACGACAGAGCCGTGAGCGCGCCCGTCACGCTGGAAGCCGTGGCGCTACGGCTGGGACGACATATGGCAGAACGACCCGGAACACAACAACACAAGCATGTGATGATCGGCGAACGGTTACGCGCATCGCGGGAGCAGCGCAACATCACGCTGGAAGAAGCGGCGGCGCGCACCAAGATCCACGCTTCAGTGCTGGAGGCACTGGAGAACGGTGAGATGGTGCAGCGACTCGGGTCGTTTTACGCCAAAGGATTTCTCAAGAAGTACGGAGCGTTTCTGGGAGTAGACGTCCAGCCATGGCTGGACGATGTGTCGCGAACGACGCCAACAGCCGCTGCGCCTGTCGTTCGCACTCCGCTGCACGCTATTCCTTCAACTCCCAAAGCCACACCTGAACCCGTCACCGCTCCACCAAAAAAACCGCCGTTCCAATGGACGATTCCATGGGAAATCGATTGGGAATGGATGCGGAGAGCAGCTATGCCGGCCGCTGTGGCGCTGACAGTCGTCATCGCTGGATCGTGGACGGTGAAAGCCGCTGCTTCGGCTTGGCGGACACGCGCTGCCCGCCCGGCCCGCATCGCACCGGCAGTCCGCGTAACCGCCGCGCCGCAAGCAACGCCAAAGCCTCCAGCCCAGCCACAGACGACGTCGCCTTCATCAAACCGCCCATCGCCACTGATAAAGGCCGGCACACCGCTGACGTTAACCGTTCTTCCCAAGCGCGATGTCTGGATGCGGGTGCAAGCGGACGGCAAGATTGTGTTCCAAAATGTCCTCACGGTCGGCACGGCAGAGCGTTGGCGCGCGACGGAACGATTTGACCTGTGGGTGGGCGATGCCGACGCCTTGACGCTCGATCTCAATGGCCATGACCTTGGCGCGCCGGGACGCGGCGTGCAGAAGAACATCGCGATCACACGCGAAGGGCTGCGGTTGAAGCCATGAGCACAAAAACATCCGCATCGACTTCCTCAAAGCCGTCTCACAACCGCAGCGCAGCGGCACGCATCGGATTTGTCAGCCTAGGATGCCCCAAAACACTCGTTGACTCGGAGGTGATGCTGGGCCACCTGGCGGAGCATGGCTTCCAGCTGGCGGATGACCCGGAGCATTCGGATATCGTCGTCATCAATACCTGCAGCTTTATCCAGGATTCCATCCAGGAGTCGATCGATACCATTATGAGCGCGGCAACGTTGAAGCGTGAAGGAAAGATTCGCGGTATCGTGGTCACCGGTTGCCTTGCCCAACGATTCAAAGATGAATTGCCGAAGGAACTGCATGAGGTAGATGGTTTCCTCGGGACCTCCCACTTTGAGCAGCTGCCGGCGATCGTGGAGCGCGTGCTGAATCACGAGCGCGTCGTCGAGATTCCCCAGCGACCGGGACCGGTCTTTGCCGGGACGCCGACTCGACGGCTGCTGACGGCACCGCACGTGGCATATGTGAAGATCAGCGAGGGCTGCGACCACCGCTGCAGCTTCTGCACGATCCCATCGTTTCGCGGTGACCATCGTAGCCGGGCGATGGAAGATATTGTAGCGGAAGTGGAGCGGCTGGTTCGCGAGCATGGCACGCAAGAGGTTATCCTCGTTGGACAAGACACCACCCTCTACGGCATCGATCGTTACGAGTCGCACCGGTTGCCGGAGCTGTTGCGCCGCGTGGCAGCAGCCATTCCGAACGGATGGGTGCGCTTGCTCTACACGTATCCGACATACGTGACGGACGACATGATCGCCGCGTTTGCCGAGATCCCGAACCTCTGCAAATATCTCGATATGCCCCTGCAGCATATCAACAACACCATGCTTCGACGCATGGCGCGGCTCGGCACCAAGGAAGAGATCGACACGCTGTTGGACAAGATCCGACGCACCGTGCCGGGGGTGGCGATTCGTACGACGTTCATCGTCGGATTTCCCGGCGAAACGGATGCCGCCTTCGAAGAACTCGTGGCGTTTGTGCAAGCGCAACGGTTCGAACGACTCGGTGTCTTCCGCTACTCGCCGGAACCCGGAACGCCGTCGGCGTTGTTTGACGAACAGATACCGGATACCACCAAACAGGCGAGGTTCGCGCGGCTGATGAGTGTGCAGCAAGCGATCGCCGAATCGATCAACCGATCGCGCCTGGGGCAGACGCTTCGCGTGCTGGTCGATGAGATGGATGCTTCAGACCCGACCATCGCGCTAGCGCGTACCGAAGCCGATGCCCCGGAGGTAGATGGTCAGGTGTTTGTGCGCACGACAGCGCCCATTGCTCCAGGCACGTGGCTAAGGGTTCGCGTCGTTGATACCTACGAGTATGACTTAGTGGTTGAACCGGTGGCCGGCATTACGCAGCACGCGACAAGCAATCAGTGAGAAGCGTTCACGACACAAGCGTGTCGATCAAAGGTCCGTTATCATGCGCTACGTGTTGCAAGCGTACAACTGTCCACTATGAACCTGCCGAATAAGCTGACGATTTCCCGCATCGTGTTGGCGTTTGTCTGCATGCTGCTCGTCTTCTGCCGAGGTACCGGCGCAAAAGCTGGAGCGTTGTCGGTGTTTCTGGTGGCATCGATCACCGACTTCTGCGATGGCTATCTTGCCAGACGATACCATCTCACGTCCGATTTCGGGCGGCTGATGGATCCGATCGCCGACAAGATCCTGGTCATCTCGCTCTTCCTGGCGTTCGTGGAACTACGGATCATTCCGGCATGGATGGTCGTGCTCATCATTGCGCGGGAGCTCGTGATCACCGGCCTGCGACTGCTGGCGGCCGCCAAGGGCGTTGTGCTGACCGCCGCGCAGGGTGGCAAGCACAAGACGGTGTCTCAGATCGTGGCGATTGTGCTGATGCTCTGGTTTTTACTCGTGCGGGAGATTCGGGTCGTGCATGGCACGTGGAGCGCGGACATCGCTCTCTGGTGGCAACAGGTCATCTGGTATTTCATGCTGGTCACCATCGGGATCACCGTCGGTTCCGGCCTCTGGTATCTCTGGTGGCACCGATCGGTGTGGCTGAATGTTGGTTCACCGCAGAAATCCTGATAGACGTTACGGTGCGCGCCGATGACCACTGATACCAATCGCTACACGCCATCCAGCATCATCGCGTTCAACACTCGATAGATCGGACCATCTGGCGTGAGCGTGCTTTGAAACAGCGCGATGCGATCCCCCTGCCAGCTCACATCGAATGCTAGCTCTTGCGGCTCACTCAGACGCCGAACCAGCTCTTGCAATCGCTTCGGAGTTCTAACACGCCCTAACGTCAAGTGTGGGTGAAACGCGCGCTCCTCATGCGGAATACCGATAGCCGATAGCCGTTGTTCAAGTTCGTTCTGCAGGCGGTGTAAAGCATCAACATCGCCGTCTACGCCCAACCACACGATACGAGGTCTGCGAAGATCCGGGAATGCACCAAGCGTGGTCACGGTCAGCGTGAGTGGCGCATGCCGTTGAGCCAACCGCTCGATAACGGAAGCGATCTCCGGGATCTGGCCGCTTGGTGTGTCGCCGAGAAACTTCAACGTGAGATGGATTTGTTGTGGGTTGCTCCATTTGACGTCCGCTCCGGCGCACCGTAAGCCAACCAGCAACCGCTCGACTTCCTGTCTCACGGACTGTGCGACATCCAACGCGATGAATGTCCGGATCACATCAGGCATTGGTGAGATGAGTCCTGACAAACTCCAGGGCAGCTTGTGCGGCTCGGCGCTTGATGTCGGCTCGGTTGCCAAGAAACCGGTGGCGTTGCACCGCGGTGCCGTGCGCATGGCTGAGTGCAATAAAGACAAGACCAACCGGCTTCGCTGGAGTACCGCCGCTTGGACCGGCGATGCCGGTAACGGCCAGACCGTAATCTGCTCCGCTTGCCAGACGGATGCCGCGAGCCATGGCTGTCGCCACCGGTGCGCTCACCGCCCCGTGCCGCTGTAGCAACTGCCGCGATACTGCCAGCACCGTCTCCTTTGCCATATTGCTATATGCTACAACGCTCTGCAGCAGATAGCGTGAGCTCCCAGAAATGTTGGTCAGACGGTGACTGATGAGCCCACCAGTACATGATTCGGCGATCGCGATCGTGGCATGCCGTCGCACAAGCAACTGCCCCACCACCGATTCCAACTCCTCCTGATCCGTGGCGAAGAGTCGCGAGCGGAGACGCCACCGAATCGAACGCTCCACCGGCTGGATCAGACGCAACGCCCGCGCTCGGCTAGGGGCTTTGGCGGTAATCACGATATCGACCTCGGATGCTCCGGCGTAGATGCCGACGGTGACGGGAGATTGGGCTGTCATCCACCGGGCGATCAAGCGGTGCACATGCGACTCCACCATGCCGGTCACCTTGAGCGTGCGCGAGAGAATGAGCGATGGCTCCGGGCGGATGCGCCGTATGAACGGTGGGAGATTGCGCTCAGCCATCGGCTCCATTTCGCTCGGTGGACCGGGGAGCGCGACGATCCAGTGACGCTCGACCGATACGGCGAAGCCCGGCGCGGCCCCTATGTGGTTGGGGAAGACGATGGCGCCCTCCGGCACATCCGCCATGCAGCAATCAGCAGCCGGCATGGCCATACCACGCAACCGGTATCGTCGCCGGATATGCGCCAGCACGGCTCGATCGACATACGTCCGCAACCCACCGAACCGCACGATGGCGTCCCGCGTCACATCATCGAGCGTCGGCCCCAATCCGCCAATGGTGATGACAAGTTCCGCGCGCGACGCCGCCTCACGCATCGCATCCAGCAAACGTTCCACGTTGTCGCCGACTGTCACATGGCGATACACGTCAACACCCAACTCAGCCAATCGGCGAGCCAGTATTGCCGTATTGGTGTTGATGATCCGTCCCAACAGCAATTCTGTACCGACTGCAATCAACTCAGCGCGCATGATAAGAGGTATTGTAGAAGACGTTTTTCCCTTTGCACAGTTAAATTAAGTCGCCTATAATGCATCATCACTTGAGGATGCATACCGCATCATCTTGTTGGTCCGGCGGGATCACATCGTCCGGATACGTCATGAATCATCGTTGCTCAGTCGCTGCACATCGGCAACTTCCGTCTGACATATCCAGTCAATCGGGAGCATGGACACACGCTGCGGGCAGCCACACAGCTTGATGAGTCATCGGCACGACCGGATCGCTACTGAAGGAGGAAGGAGTCATGGTTGACACGAAAGATCGGGAGCGAGAGAAGAAGGTGGTGCAATCGGATCGCTCGAAAGCGCTGGAGTTGGCGCTGCTGCAGATCGAGAAGGAGTTCGGCAAAGGAGCGATCATGCGGATGGGCGCCAATGTGAGGTTCGATGTGCCCGTCATCTCGACGGGAGCGCTGGCGTTGGATCTGGCGCTGGGTATCGGCGGCGTGCCGCGAGGACGCGTCGTCGAGATTTACGGACCCGAGGCGGGAGGCAAGACCTCGTTGACGCTGAGCATCGTGGCAGAGGCACAGCGCAACGGCGGCGTGGCGGCGTTCATCGATGCCGAGCATGCGCTCGACCCGACGTACGCCAAGAAGTTGGGCGTCAATCTCGATGAGTTGCTGATCTCCCAGCCGGACACCGGTGAGCAAGCGCTGCAGATCGCCGAGACGCTGGTGCGGAGCAACGCGGTGGACGTCGTGGTGATCGACTCGGTGGCGGCGCTAGTGCCGAGGGCTGAGATCGAGGGGGAGATGGGCGATCAGCATGTTGGGCTGCAAGCGCGGTTGATGTCGCAAGCGCTGCGCAAGCTGACCGCCGTGATCTCCAAGTCAAAGACATGCGCCATCTTCATCAACCAGCTGCGCGAGAAGATCGGTGTCATGTTCGGCAATCCGGAAACGACGCCGGGTGGTCGGGCGCTGAAATTCTACTCGTCGGTCCGGCTCGATTTGCGTCGCATCAGCACACTGACGGTTGGTGAGAAGGCCATCGGCACGCGGGTGCGCGCCAAAGTCGTCAAAAATAAGATGGCGCCGCCATTCCGCATCGCCGAGTTTGACCTCCTCTTTGAGGAGGGGATCTCCAAGACCGGCAGTCTGCTGGATGTGGCTGCCGAGACCGGCGTCGTCAACAAACAGGGCTCGTGGTACACCTACGGTGAGCACAAGCTGGGGCAAGGGCAGGACAACGCCCGGCTGTTCCTCAAGGAGAACCCGAAGCTGATGCAGGAGATCGAGAAGCGGACACGGGAGACCGCACTCGCAGCTCGGTAAACCTGTCGGTACTTCACGGTTAGAGGACGATCATGCAACACACGGCGGGACGATGTTCTACGTTGGTACAGCTCATGGCGATGGCACTGGCGCTTGTGAATGCGTCGGTCGCCATCGCCGGTGAGCGGGCGGAAACGCTTGAGCAGAAGTTCATCCGGGTCGCGGAACACGTCGGTCCGGCGGTCGTCAGTATCAGTGCTGAACACACGGAACCCGTCGGCTCGCGGGGTTACTCCTTTGGAACGTACGGAGATGAGGACTTCGATCAATTTTTTCGGGAGTTTTTCGGTGGCGGGCCATTGCAACAGAAGTTCAAACGGGTCGGGCTCGGATCCGGCGTCATCATCAACCCGGATGGCTACATCCTGACCAACGAGCACGTGATCGCGGCAGCCGATCGCATCACCGTCACGCTGCCGGATGGACGCGAGTTCATCGGCTCGATCAAAGGAACTGATCCTCGCTCGGATCTCGCCGTCATCAAGATTGACGGCTCCGATCTCCCATCGGCGCCACTGGGCGACTCGAGCGACATCAAAGTCGGCCAATGGTCGATCGCGATCGGCAATCCGTTCGGCTTCGCCGTTCACAGCCCTGAGCCGACCATGACGGCTGGAATCATCAGCGCGCTGCACCGATCGCTGCCGCCAACCAACCGCCGCGATCGCTACTATCAGGATCTGATCCAGACCGATGCCTCCATCAATCCAGGCAACAGCGGTGGGCCGCTGGTCAACGTGCGTAGCGAGGTGATCGGCATCAATGTCGCCATCTTCACGACCAGCGGCGGATCGCAGGGCATCGGGTTTGCCATCCCGATCAACTCGGCAAAGCGCGTGCTCGATGATCTGATCGCCGGCCGGCAAGTACTCTACGGATGGCTGGGCGTACAGATTCAGGATGTCAATGAGTCATTGGCGTCGTACTTCCGGCTACCGGATCAGCATGGCGTGGTGGTCGTCAGCATAGTCGGCAATAGTCCGGCCGATCGCTCGGGATTGCGACCGGGTGATGTCGTCCGATCGTTCAACGGTGAGCCGGTAAAGGATGCGAGGACACTGGTGCAGAAAGTCAGCTATGCCGGTATCGGTGAGAGCGTCACACTGGGCATCGTGCGCGAACAACGAACGGCAGAAGTCACTGTTGCGATTGGGCGCCGACCGGGGGAGGAAGAGTCGGGTGTGGCGACTCCGCAGGTTGGTGCACCGGCTGCCGCAGCCGTGGAATGGCGCGGGGCCACTCTCGGAGAGCTCACGGATGAGTTGCGGCGACGACTCGGCTTGCAAAGCACATCGGGCGTCGTCGTGTTGAACGTCAAACCGGGGAGCGTGGCGGATGTTGCAGGATTGTCCGCCGGTGATGTGATCGACGAAATGAATCGGCGACCGATCGAGAACCTAACTGCGTTCAACGGCGTTGCGCACCAGGTCCGAGGTGATGCGCTGGTGCGGACCGATCGGGGATTCGCCATCGTCAAGGAGCCATGATCGCCGTGCCAATCCGATCAAAACCAACCGTAGGAGAGAGCGCGCAATCGCAGGCGATGAGCGACGCGCTCAAGCTGCTGAAATTCCGCTCTCGCAGTCGTCGCGAGCTGATGGGCCGCTTGACTGAGCGCGGTTACGATAACGCGACGGTTCAGCAGGTTGTGGATGAGCTTGAGAAACGCCGATTCATCAACGATGCGGCATTTGCCAAACTCTGGGCGACCAACCGCATGGAGCAGCGTGGGTTCGGCTCGCGGCGAGTGCGGCAAGAATTGAAAGCCAAGGGCCTTGATGAATCGGTGATTCAAACAGCGGTGCAAACGGCTGCCGAGGAAACGGACGAGCAGGCGCAGGCCCTGGAGGCAGCGCAGAAGTATCTGCGACGCTTGGAGAAGCTGGAGCCGGCCGTGCAGAAGCGGCGACTCTGGGGATTCCTGGCGCGCCGGGGCTTTCCATCACCGATCATCACCAAAGTGGTAGCGTCATGCGGTATCGGCCATCGCACTGAAGCGCGCCTTGCGGAAGCCGTCACCGATGAAAGCACCGAACAGGATACCAACGAGCCATGCAACAGTTGACGACCGATCAGCTGCGTGAACGGTTTCTGGCGTTCTTCGAAGCCAACGGACACCGCCGTTTCGCCAGCGATGGGCTAGTGCCAACGGATGATCCGACCGTGCTGTTCACCTCGGCCGGCATGAACCAGTTCAAACCGTATTTTCTGGGACGGAAGGCGCTCGATACGAAGTACCG
>Ga0247727_10000526_pt1 | contig 93578 bp, 119 predicted proteins | sample WisWelCaveWW1625_FD_202498 | JGI IMG/M metagenome (GOLD analysis project Ga0247727, IMG submission 202498) | Biofilm microbial communities from Wishing Well Cave, Virginia, United States - WW16-25 | ecosystem: Environmental > Aquatic > Deep subsurface > Groundwater > Cave microbial mat... | reverse complement strand
GCAATGACCACATTGTAAATTGGGAGAATGCGCCGAACGCATCTGAGCTTTTTTGGGACCTCAATAACCTCGCCTTTAGTCACCGCGATTGCAACAACAGGGCGCGTGGCAACACCAAGAATGGCGGTGTTACCTCGTGCGGAGTATCGCAAAAAAAGGGGCAAGGCATACGAAGCAAGCGTCCGCATAGACGGCAAATTGCATTACATAGGCAGGTTCGTGACAGAAGAAGAGGCGGCAAAAGCATACGACGACTACCTCGATGCTAGAAACATACGTGGTCCAAGAAATCGGATGAGGACACCGGAGGCAGTCAATGGCTAAGCTCATTGCCAAACCGCAACTCGTAATCCGGGCCGCGTTTGAACTGGATGAGGCCGAGCTTGCTGCTCTGGAATATCTGACCTCGTATGGGGACAAGGTGTTCATCGACGTGTTCTCCGAACACTTAGGTGGGGAGCTTGCTAAGTCTCACAAAGCTGGCATCACAAGTTTGTTTGCTGAGTTGAGAAATCGGCTACCGCGAATACTAGAACAGGCACAGAAGGCAAGACAATGCGCAAGCGAATCCTAATGTGTGGCGAAGCCAGCTACCTCTCGACCGGGTTCTCCACCTATGGTCTGGAGTTGCTCAAGTACCTACACGGAACGGGCAAGTATGAAGTAGCTGAGCTTGCTGCGTTTGGCGATACCAACGACCCCAACGACCTACGTTGGATGGACGTGCCGTGGAAGTTCTACCCGGTCTTCTACAACCGCCACAAGCCCGGTGACCGCGACCGCTACTTCGCCACATCGACCAACAAGTTTGGCGAATGGAAGTTCGAGGAGACCTGCATAGACTTCAAGCCCGACATCGTTTTCGACATCCGCGACTGGTGGATGATGGAGTTCGCGGAGCGCTCACCGTTCCGTCCCTACTTCCATTGGGCCATCATGCCCACGGTCGATGCGGAACCCCAGGATGAGCAATGGCTGGCGACCTACACCAGCGCCAACGCGGTCTTCACGTACTCTGATTGGGCTGTGGACTTACTTCGTAAGCAGAGCGGTGGACTCGTCAACGTGCTGGGCTCAACGCCGCCCGGAGCAGACTTGCAGTCTTACATGATGCGTCCTGACAAGTCACAATACCGAATCTCCAAGGGGCTCGACGCCGACGCCCTGGTCATCGGTACGGTCATGCGGAATCAAAAGCGAAAGCTGTACCCGGACCTGATGGAAGCGTTCGCGCAGTTCCTTCAAGAAGCTCCGGCGGACATCGCTCAGAAGGCGTACCTGTACCTGCACACGTCCTGGCCGGATGTTGGTTGGGACATCCCGCGCTTGCTCAAAGAGTTCGGCATCAGCAACAAGGTGTTGTTCACGTATATGTGCATGAACTGCGGAGCAGTGTTCCCGGCGTTCTTCCAAGACGCGAAAGCGTTCTGCCGCCACTGTGGTGAACCATCGGCCTTGTTCCCGCACACGCACCTTGGCATCAGCCGGCACATCCTGGCCGAAGTCTACAACATCTTCGATGTCTACGTGCAGTACGCGAATAGCGAAGGCTTTGGAATGCCGATGGTGGAGGCTGCGGCCTGCGGCCTGCCGGTCATTGCCACGGACTACTCGGCCATGTCGGACGTGGTCCGCAAGCTTCACGGCGTCCCGGTCGCAGTGCAACGCTACTATCGCGAAGCCGAGACTGGATGCAAGCGGGCTCTGCCGGACAACGCGGACTTCGTCCGCAAGCTCATCGAACTACTCTCCATGCCCGCGCCGATGCGAGCACAGCTAGGCTGGAAGGCCCGTCGCGCGGTGGAGCAGCACTACACCTGGGAACGAACCTGCAAGATATGGGAGCAACACTTTGACTCAGTGAACACTGAGCAGAGAGGGGATGTGTGGTCTCTTCCTGCTAACTTGCACCAGCCCGCGCCGTTTCCCGCTGCCACAATGTCCAACGAAGAGTTCATTCGTTGGGGCATGGTCTACGTGGCCGGCCGACCAGACATGGTCAACTCCTACATGGCGATGCGAATGATTCGCGACCTCAATTGGGAGGCGAGCCTGGGGAACGGAATGGGTGGTGAATACTTCAACGAAGCGAGTACGCTTGGGGCTGAGACAAAGTTTCAGCCGTTTGGCCGAGAGACTGCCTACCAGATTATGTTGCAGTTGTGTGAACAACGCAATGTCTGGGAGACAATACGCGGTAAGGCCATGAAATGATTCAGGAACTCCTGTACGACGATAAGTATCGTCACATGCGTGCGTTACGTGGCAACTGGTGTCGAACATTTACAACATGCTGTTGGCTGCCTAGCATCTCAGAAATTTCAACAGACAAAAACTACGACATCTTTGTGAGAACTGCCGCGTTGCCGCGCAATGAACACAAGACGGCCTTGGCACTAGGCGAGGCTGACTGGCGAGAAGAAAATGACAAGAAGTCTGACAGGAAAAAGCCGTACAACAAGATAGGCTGCACACTAGACCAGTTGAAAAACACGATTTGCAAGCTTGACAAAATGTGTACCCCTATTGTTGCGCACGAAGGTTGTGGGCAAACATGGGATGCCACGGCGCAAAGCATCCGCCCGCCGCAACATTGGGACGCGCTGATTTACTGGACCATTATGAGAGAGGTCATCCATATTTTTGGGATGACAAGTGCCGACTTTCAACGCCACACCCAAACGCGAGCCGGCTACAGTTATTGCACTACCAGTCTACGCTGGTCAATGACAGTAGCGAGCCACAACTTCGAGTGGCACATGCAAAATCAGTTGCTCTACAGTATCAAACCTGACTACATTGACGACGTGCTCATTGGTCGAGTGCAGCCGGCGATTCCGGGCACGTTCAAAACACTGCTTGGACTGTAAGGAACACCTATGAAACTTCTCTACATCGGCGTCTATCGTGACGGCACAGGCTGGGGCCAGGCTGCCATCGACTACATGCTGTCCCTCGATGCGGCAGGCGTCGAAGTGGTAGCACGCCCGCTGAAGCTCAATGCCACTCAGCACGAGCCGCCGGCCCGCATCCTCGAACTAGAAGCTCGCGAAGCTCGCGGCTGTGACGTGGTCGTCCAGCACGTCCTCCCCCATCAGATGGATTTTGATGGACACTTCGCATCCAACGTCGCCTTGTATGCGAGCGAAACGAGCAACTTCAAGGACAGCGCCTGGGCCAGCCGACTGAACTGCATGGACAAGGCCCTGGTCATCAACCGTCAAATGGTGGATGCCGCGAGGACGAGCGGTGTAACTATCCCTGTGAGCGTGGTTCCTCACGCCACAAACATTGAGCGGTTCATGCAGTCATACGAGCCCCTGGATATTTTGAAGCCATATCGCGAAACCGGCGACTTCCTCTTCTACTTCGTCGGCGAATTGGTGCGTCGTAAAAACCTATCGGCGCTCATCCAAGCATTCCATCTGGAGTTTGACCCATCCGAGCCGGTGCAACTCGTCATCAAGACGAACCAGTCCGGCGTCTCGAAAGACGACGTGGAAGCGCGTGTGCGAATCTTGGCGACCGAGATGAAGGAAGGGTTGAAGCTGCATGGCGGCAGACCCGAATTCTACAAGGAAGAAGTCCTTGTTCTCGACCGCCTGACCGACCACGGCATCCTCCGTCTGCATTCCGCTTGTGACTGTTTTGTCATGCCCTCTTACGGCGAAGCCTGGTGTCTCCCGGCGTTCGACGCAATGGCTATGGGCCGCACGCCAATCGTGACGGCCTGCACAGGCTTCCTGGACTATCTGAGTGATTGCCAGGGCTGGTTGGTGCCTGCCCGACAAGAGCCGGTTTGTGGCGCGACTGACACGTTCAGTGACCTTTTCACAGGGAACGAACAGTGGTGGTCTATCGACGTTCCTTGTCTACGCCGAGCGATGCGAGAGGCTTATTCAAACAAAGAGCTTCGTATCAGCAAGGGCGTGAACGGTGTGGAGAGGGCGCATGACTTTACCTATCACAACGTAGGCCACACAATGCGGAGACTACTCGATGGAGAACTGGCAAGATGAACAAGACAAGTCCGCGCTCGAACTGGCTCGCAGCAAACTGAAGCCGCGAACCGACAATCAGGCACGGTATTTCAAGGCCATCGAAACATCCACGGTCACCATTTGTACGGGACCGGCCGGCACTGGCAAAACATATATCCCATGTGCTCTCGCTGCTCAGATGCTCAAAGAGGGCCGCATCGAGAGACTGATTCTCACGCGACCAATGGTTGAGTGCGGCGGTCGCATGGGTTTCCTGCCTGGCGACAAAGACGCGAAAGTCCAGCCGTGGATGCGTCCTCTACTTGATGTGCTCAACGAATGCTTCAGCGCCAACGAGTTGCTGAAGCTCATGCGAGAAAACATTGTTGAGCTTCAGTCTCTCGAACTGATGCGTGGTCAATCCATCAAGCGAGCCATCATCATCTGCGACGAAGCGCAGAATGCCGACCGTGGGCAGTTGCGTATGCTTTGCACCCGGCTCGACGTTGGCACGCGACTCATTATCAGCGGCGACTTCACGCAGACCGACTTGTACGACGATGGTCTGAATCCGCTCGTCGAAATGATTCGGCGCTACTGCTATCCGATTCGCCTGCCAGCGGTTAGCTACGTGAGATTGACTCACGACGATTGTCAGCGGCCAGACATCGTCAGGCAGATGGACAAACGATGGGAGGGGCCAACACCACGGCTCCAAAAGAAATGAAACTGGTCAGCAACTTCTCTGACTACTATGACCACCACTTCGACCTGAACGGCCCGGAGTTCAGGCGAATGGGAACCGAGGGACCCAATCGTATCGAGCAGTTTGCTTTGCTCGAAGGAATGGGTCTCTCGACCCCGCCACATGGCCTGGTCAAGGACGTGATGGAAATATGGTGGGAAGCCGAACAGCATTGGGTCCGCTGGCTGGTTGTGTACCACGATTTGAACGCTCATGGCGGCGATGGCAAGAGGCTGACGCAGACATCTCGGTTCAAATGGGATGGCTGCATCAGCAGGCTGGAAGAGTTGGACCGCCAGTGTAACACCCTCTTCTGCTCAGCATACGTCGGTCGCTTCGGCGCTCCGAGTTGGACAGGCGTAAGCTGGCGAATGCTTCAGGTCGGGATGCACCGCTTCTGGATTGAGTATCGGGCGAAAGACGACTGGCGCTCGAACTGTGGCGAAGGCGACTGCGAAGTGTTCCAGGTCGAGTTAGACATTGGGCCACACTTCGGCATGGACCGCCCCTTGTTCGCTGTCGATTTCGTTCTTGGCAAGGCCACAGCCTATGCGGTGGACTTGAACTTCGCCCCAGGGATTCGTGGCAGCGGAGTGGAAAAGTACCTGTCGCCCAAAGCGGCAGTGGAGGCCATCAAGAACTATGCTCAAACGCATTCACGTCAACCAGCACCGAATCCGTTCCAACAAGCGGCACAGCCGCAATGAACCAGTCATCAGCATTCGCACCAGCAAAGGTGTGACCTACGCCCACGACGCTGTTATTCACGGCCCCAGCCGTATCATCTACAGTCCGGACAAGCCGCTCAGTTGTGGAGCCCGCGTCTGGATTGAAACTCAAGCCGAGGTTGAAGTCACATGCCTACCGGATATGGAGCCAAGCTGTACGCCAACGGACAAGAAATCCCCTTGCGGCAAACGGTGAGCAGAGGAAGGTTGTTGTTCACCATCGGGCTCCCGCGCAGCGGCAAATCTGTTTGGTGCGACGATTGGGTTCGTGGCGACCGCGTACCGAAAGTCTACGAGGGACAGTTCTTCGAGTTCCGCCATCAGGACCGCCCGCGTGTCATTGTCTGCGGTGACGACTTCCGGCGTGCTCTCTACGGCCGCGAGTTCCAAGTGGAAGCCGAGGGCTCGGTATTCGCCGCGATGGATGTCGCAACTCGGGCTTTGCTAAACCGTGGGTTCGACGTTATTATAGATGAGACATCGACTACCGAACAAACCCTGCTTCGCTACCTTCGTCTCGACATCAACGCCACTCCGGTGTGGTTCGACACTCCCGTCTCAGTGTGTGTGAGCCGCGCTCACGAAACTGGCCGGCCCTACCTGGAAGGCCCCATCTATCGAATGGCGGCTCAACTCGAACTCCTCAAGCGTGATTGGGATTCCATCATCAAGAGATTGAAGGACTACCTGGCCAGTCGCGCAACACAAGACATTGCGGTGTAACAATGGCAGCAGCCCGAACCTACTGTGAACTGTTCGACATTTCCCCATATGAACGAGACATCCTTTATTAGGACATTCACGAGTACATAACTGAACGTCGTGGGCCAGCGAAGAAGATGACCGTCGTTGAGATTCCCATGACGGCAGAAGACGCGATAATGCTTGCGGAACTGGCCACGCTGGAAAAATTGCCAGTCGCCCCGACTCTTCGTCAGCCCAAGCAGCCGTGGTTCTTCGTTCGCTGGTTCCGCTATCTATGGAGCAAGGTCAATGCCCTCTGTTGTCGGAAGCATCCTGAGAGCCGCTCACCGCGAAGACGGTAAGCCTCTCAATATCCTGACGTTCCCAACCCACGAGCGGTACGAAACCGGCCTTTGCCTTACGGGTCACCGGTTCTGGGCCGTTCGCGCACCAGGCATCAAGGACTGGAATCGCACCTACGCGCCGCTCCCCACGAACTACGTGTTACTCAATGCCGACCTGGGCGACCACCAGATTCCGCCCGAGCTTGACTTCGACCTGGTGTTGAGTCAGAACAAATTCGGCCAGTTCCAGAAAGCGATTCGCTTCTCCCATCGCTTTCAACTTCCACTCGTGAGTCTCGAACACACCTTGCCGTATCCATCGTGGGGTAAGGGCCGGCGTCAACTGCTGCGCGAAATGAAGGGGCACGTCAACGTCTTCATCAGCGACTTCAGCAGGAAAGAATGGGGCTGGGACGAACAGCAAGCAGAAATCATTCATCATGGCATCGACACCGACCTCTTCTCTCCTGCTGAGGTAGAGAAGAAGCGGCACATCCTCTCCGTGGTCAACGATTGGGTGAACCGCGACTGGTGCTGTGGCTTCGAGCTTTGGAGGAAGACGGCCGGCGGTCTACCAGTTCATGTCGTCGGCGACACCCCCGGGCTGTCCAAGCCGGCCAAGTCAACAGCCGACCTGGTCGCGGCCTATCGCGAAGCTCGCATCTTCCTCAACACCAGCCTCATTTCGCCTGTGCCCACCGCGCTGCTTGAAGCAATGAGTTGCGGCTGTGCCTGTGTCTCCACGGCCAACTGCATGATTCCCGAAGTCATCGAGCACGGCAAGAACGGCCTAATCTCGAATGACCCGCTCGTCCTTCGCAAGTACCTGGAACGGTTGCTGGCCGATAGCTCGCTCGTGGCCGAGTTGGGAGCGGCGGCACGTCGCACTATCCTGACCAGATTTTCCATGCCATCGTTTACAAGCAACTGGCACACGCTGTTTCACAATGCGGCCAGGATACCGTACCGAGGAGAATACGCATGACCGACACCAACGAATACGCGAGCATGTTACAGAATATCAAGGTGTCCGCAGACCTTGGCAGAAAAGAACTCTTTGAGTTGCCAAGGAGAGGTCCGTATCATCGGTACGTCAATTTCCCTGTAGAAGTCAGATGCGAAATCGAACCTATCTGCGTGTGTAGTACGCAGGCACTCATGGCTAAAGGATGCACCTGCGGCCAAATGGAGCGTGAACGCAATGCGAGTCAACCTACTGTTTGATAACCCTGGCGCTGTGCGAAGCGGCTACCTCAACATCGACCCCTTTGCTCCCACTCCGGACACGCATGGTCGAGTCGTCGGCGATGTGAACAATCTGGACAAGCTCGTGGAGAACGGCGAGGCCGAAGAGATTGTGGCCCACGACATCCTCGGCTACTTCCCACCGCAACAGGTTGATGAAGTGCTAGGCAACTGGCTTGGCAAGTTGGCTCACAAGGGGATTCTCACGGTCGCGTGTCCTGACGTTGGCGAAGCGGCCCGTCAGTTCCTACAGAACCTCATCCGCATCGAAGACTACAATGTCTTGCTCCACGGCGAGCAGACTGAAGGCTGGCAACTTCGCCGGTCATCGTTTACTCTCCCGCTGTTGGTTGGCGTCTTCACCACGCGCGGGTTCAGGGTCATTCAGAAGCGCATCCAAAACAACTTTGCCGTCGTTACGGCACAAAGGAGCTAGGCGTGGCAGACGAACCGCAAGAACTACAAAAGATTCATACCTCATGCAAAGACTGCATCTTCGCGAAGTATGAAGAAAAGACACAGATGGGTTGCAAGCTTGGCCGCGTCGAGGCATTCACCACGCTCGGCAATACGCTTGAGGCTGAGGATGACGAGCGGCAGTTCTTCCTCATCAATGGGCGGTACTGCAACGCCTATCAGCCCGAGACCGGCGACTTCGCCAAGGCTTTCAAGCCCGAAGATTGGGCGACAACCATGCGCAAGATGCTTCAGCTTCGCCTGAGCGTCCTGGTTGTCATGGAAGACGGCACCGACCCGCAAATCCTCGAACCAACCATTGAGGCGTTGCTGTCGCAAACACTCGTACCTCACCAGGTCGTGTTCATCAACAACCAGACAGCCGTCAAGCCGGCCGAGCTTCACTCCAGGCTCTTCAAGCAACTCGGCAACACAATGACCTGGCGCATCAACCAAATTTTCGAGCGGACCAAGGAGCAGAAGTTCGTGTCTCCGGAACGCGCGATTGACCTGGCTATCCCTTCGGTCGTCGGCTCCTACTACACGGTGATTCGCCCAGGCACGAAGCTGCCGCAGACATTCGTGAAGGACCTGGACGTGGCCCTGAACGACAAGATGGAACGCTTCTCCCTTCTCCTGCCAACGCCTGCCGGCAACGGCCTCACCGTTCAGACTGACATGCACAAGCATCCGCAAATCAACGGCAACGTCCCCAGCGTCTACGAACTGGACGGCAAGAACGTGCTGCTCAACACCGTGGTCGAAAAGCTTCAGCACTACGCCAAGCTCGAAGACCGTCAGTACATGATTCGGAGTGTCACGGACATATGTCAGAACCTGTAACGCAAGAAACGCACAGTAACATGCCGCTTGTTACCGTGGTCATTCCATGTCACAACCACGAGAAGTGGGTGAACGACGCGCTGGACTCTGTCTTGTGGCAGAGCTACCCGAACAAGCGCATCATCGTTGTTGACGATGGCTCCACCGACGACTCGGCCAACAAGGTCTACAAGCGACTCTATCGTCCTCGTGGACCACAGCAACAAGGCGAGCCTATCGTCTGTGTCGGCAAAGCTCAGCCGCGCATGGAAACAGAAGTGATGCTATGTCGCTTCAGCAAAGCCAGTGGTCCAAGCTTCGCGCGCAATTGGGGCATCCGCGTGGCGTGGGAAGGCACGGACGCCTTTTGCTTTCTTGATTCCGACGACACCTACTTGCCTGGCAAAATCGAGAAGTCGGTTGCCAAGTGGCAGGAGGTCCCGGATTTCATCGGAGCGGTTTACACCGACTACGACACGCTCAATGGCGAAGGTATTCGCCTGCGTCAGTACAAGGAACCATTCAGCCGCATCCGGCTCATGCAAGAATGCTTGCCGAATTGTGACAGCCTGGTGACCAAAGCTGCCATCAAGAAGTGCGGCTGGTTCGACGAGGAAATGCGGACGTGCGAAGACTACGACTTATGGATGCGCATCTCGGAAGAGTTCGCCATCGTTCACATCCCCGAGTCACTTGTTACGGTCCGCGTCGGCTCCCATAGCTCCACGGCAACCGTCGCGTCGGAAGTCTGGCAAAAGAACTGGTCGCGGGTCATGGCGAAGGCCAAGGCCCGGGCACTACGAGGACGACATGACCAAAGCTGACCTGGAACGAATTCTGGACAAGGCTATCGCCTTGATTGAATCGGGCGAACGCATCTGCGCTCCGTCCATCATCACCCGGCTCGACACCGTCGTCAAGCAGGCGCGGACACCGTTCATCGCCCCGCTGGTCGCTGAGATTCTCAGCATCGACCCCAACGTCGTCATCAGTACGCTGGGAGCCATCGAGGAGGCCCTGGACACTACCAAGGCATTCTTCAGCGACGGCTCCAGCCAACGCTACATCAAGTTGCTCAAGGGCGTCCGAAGCAATCAAATCGTTCTCATGACAATCGCTGCTATCCTATGACAACACCAGCCATCGTTATACCTGCGGCCGGCCTCGGCCGCAGGATGAAGTCGTGTGGACCAAAGGCGACCATTCGCTGTGCCAATGATGAGCCGCTCATCTGTCGGCAGATTCGTTTGCTGCGCGAGCAGTTTGACAATCCGTGGATTGTCGTCGTGCTCGGATTCGGCAGCGACAAGATACGTCGTGTCTTGCCGCCTGACATTCACATCGTCACCAACGAGAGCTACTCCGAAACCAACGTGGCCCACTCTATCCTCCTGGGGCTCATGTCGTGTCCGCCCTGGCTGCCTCATGTCGTTCTCTATGGCGACCTGGTCTTCAACAAAGAGCTTCTGAAGAGCATCGACCTCACCAGGTCGAGTATCGTCATCGACCAAAAAAAGGGCCGCGAAAGCGAAGTCGGCGTGACCGTGGTTCAGGACCAGGCGACCGTGTTCTCTTACGGCTTGCCAACCAAGTGGTCGCATGTGGCGACGTTGCTCCAGCCCGAGCAAGACCTATTCAAGGAACTGATGTCCGACGCGCACCGAAGGAAACACTTCGCCTACGAAGTCTTGAATGAAATGTTGGAGCGCGGCGGCACACTCGCGGCGGTGACCAACAACAAGATTGACCTGGTGGAAGTGGATTCGTCGCGCGACATTGCTAAGGCGAGGGCCATCCAATGAAAATCATGAGCATGTATCACCAGGACATTCCCTTCGGCTGGGGACGAGTGCTGACCGCAGTCGGTCACAACTTCGTATTCTGGCAGCCTCAGACGAAGTCGCCGTTCGATGCGTTCAACGAATTTGAACCGGACATTTTCATCGGCGTCACTTCCGGAATATGTCCGGCCATCATCAAGTGCCTGGCGACTCGGCCGAATGTCAAAACGGCACTCTCGGCATCGCCGTGGAAACAAGCCACTCAGCAGGAGAGGATGTTGGTGCGGCGACTGAAGGAAGAGACCGGCCGGCCCGACTTCGTGTTTGCCAACACCGAAGCTCCACTTGAACAATGGCAGACTCTCGGTCTGTTCTACGCCCCCATCCTGCCCAGCGCGGACACCTTCGACTACCGGGCCGGCACCGCCGACCCGTCCTTGGCCTGCGACATCGCCTTCGTGGGTGACTGCAACGAGCACATCCTGCGGCTCTGCGACCCCAACTCCAAGTACAAGGTGAAGGTCTTTGGCGGCACCGGCTGGCCTGTCCACCAGTATCTCGGACTCATCAATGCCAGCGACGTGGCCAACCTCTACGCCTCGGCAACCATCTCCCCAAACGCCGGCTCCTTTGAACGTCCGTTTCAGGTCCTGGCATCGGGCGGCTTCTGTGTGAGCGACGACGTTGATGGGCTTCGCAAGGTCTTTTCCAAAGGCCAACTTCCCATCGCCACTACCAAACAGCAATTTCAAAAACTGATTGACCACTATTTGAACAAGCCTGATGAACGCCTACCGTTCATTGAGAAGGGCAAAGCGGACGTGATGGCACATCACACCTGCTATGAGCGTGTGGCCCAGGTCTTCGAGTGTCTGGGGCTGACTGATGAAGCCCTCAAGGTCAAACAGCGCAAGCTATGAAAACTACCATCGCATTCCAAATTCTCAACCAGGCCCAGCTGCTTCGTCGGACCCTATGGGCCTTGGCGACCAGACCGCCGACTGAACCGTTCGAGGTCGTCGTTATCGACGAGGGCTCGACTGACGACATCCTTGCGGAAATGCAGATGTATTCTTCGCGCTTTGCCTGGAAGCTACTGAAGCTCGGCGAAGGCGAAGGCAAGGTGCTCGACCACATCACCGGCGATGTCATCATTGCTCAGCATCCGAGTGTCATTGCCTGGGGCGACACCTACAAGGTGCTGGTCGAGACAAAGGAACCTGGGCTCAGGGCCGCGTCGGTATACGAGTTGCCGGACGAGCAGGTTGACTGGCTCGGGCCATTCGGCTCGAACCTCTCTGGCGGCTTGGTTGCCATGTGTGAGAAATGGCCGCTTCAGTCTCGCTTCATGCAGATGGAAGACGCGCTACTTACAAGCCGGCGCAGCGATGATGATGACTACTACCTTCGTTTTGTTGAGGGTGCCATAGGCATTCATCAGGGCAAGTTCGCCAAGCGTCAAATGAGCACAGTCGAGACGGTCAAGGAGGTCATCAGCAATGTTTGACAAAGTCGTCTGTCTGAACATCGACAAACGTTGGGCCCATCGCGAGCCGCTCGCGGCTGAGGCTGCCAAGCGCAACCTGAAGGTTGAGTTCTTCTTGGCTGGCGATGGCAAGACGTTGCCGCCGGAGAACTACGACCACCTGGACATCGAGCCCCCGGCCATGCGCTTCGGGTATCCGGCATGGGTCAAGCGGCCGAATTCCTACAACGCCTTCCTGTGCTTCCGCAAGATTATCACCCAGGCCCAGCACGACAAGTGCGAGAGCCTACTGCTGCTGGAAGACGACGCCACGTTCTGTCCCGAGTTCGACCCCATCTTTCCACTGGCCCAGGCACAACTTCCTGCTGATTGGGACTTGTTCTATCTTGGGGCCAACCACGCCTTTGCTCGCCCCATCCCGTTCTCAGACAACTTGCTCCGGCTCACAGGCGGTAGCCTGTGTTTCCATGCTGTCGCACTGCGACACACAATCTTTCAACGCATCTTGGATTTGCCAATGTACGGGCCAATTGATGACATGGTCGCCAAACGCTTGCAGGCGCACGTCAACACCTACGCCTGCTGGCCGAACATCATCTGGCCTATGGCCGGCTTCAGCTACTGCGAAGGCACCAATGTCAGTTACGACCACTACAAGGATAAGAAAAGCCAGGGCTCTTAGGAGCGGGAAAGAGCCCTGACTTAGGAGGACAGTATGAACTGAATCACACTGAAGGGTACTTGCCACATTGGTAGGATTCATTGCAGCAACCAGGATGACTATGTCACCATCGAAGTGTGCGATGACCTGAGTGGCAGCCAGCCAATCGAAATCAACATGAGCGTCACCGACTTCGCTGACGCACTCATGGGTCGTGGCTTTGTCAAGTGCGACTTCATTTTACGAACCAAGGTCGTTGGCAAAAAGTGCGAGCATAAAACCATCGACATACCGATGCCCTGGTGCAATAAGGATGAAGCGCAAATTGTAGAAGCCTTGAAGCCATATGAAGTAGATGGCTGGATGGGCTCCGTTTACGATGCCAAGAACCACCATCACTGGACACGCACTGAGGATGGCAAAGAAGCTATCCGTATCGGTTTCACGAGGTTTATCAATTGTTCCAAAAGCTCACCGAAGAAGTCTGGTACGGGAACGCGGACGCGCCCTTTGAAACAATCGGACAAGTAGGCTGCATCATCAACGTGGCCCACAACGTACCGCGCAACTACTGTCGCCGCTTGACGCACATTCCGTATGACACGATGTACCTTCGCCTGGCCAAAAAAGATGCCGACTACGTTGACAGCGTCTATCTAATGACGCTGGCTCAGTTGGCAGAATCGGCACGCTGGATGAAGCGGATGCCGATTCTCACTCACTGCCGGATGGGTAAACATCGCGGACCTACATCTGCCTTGGCGGTAGCCTTTTTTCTCTCGGACAAAAAACGAGCAACCTTTGAGGCCCTGCACGCCAAACTACTCACGCAGCGGCCCGGGCTGAGGAATGCCAAAGCACCCGGCGCTATGTATTACGTGACCACCGTGGAACTATTGAGGAGTCTATGTCTATGCGAGCCTTAGTCACTGGCGGCACCGGATTCATTGGACGCCACGTTGTACGCGAGTTGATGAAGTACAACGAAATCACATCCATCGTCAGCATCGCACGCAAAAAGAACGACCCCGAAACGCATGTGTATTTTCGCGACCCCGCCACTAAGCGATACGTTATGGTCGAAGATGCGGTAGACATCACAGACCAACGACAAGTCGCGGAGACGCTGTACTTCTACAAGCCGGATTTCATTTTCCATCTGGCCGCGAATGCAGTCGTGAAAGACAGTATCGACAAGCCGTGCGAAGTAGTCCGTGCCAACATCATGGGCACGCAGCACCTGTTGGCCTACGCCAAGCCTGGCACCAGGTTCTGTTTCGCTTCGAGCGCAACGGTCTACGGCTCATGCCTACATACGCCAGGGACCGAGAACGGTCCAACGAATCCGTCGTCGATATACGGGGCGACCAAATTGGCAGGAGAGGCTCTGGTGCTGGCCTATGAGAAGCTTGGCCACATCACCCCGCTCATCTTCCGCCTGGTTGCCAACGTCGGCCCCGGGGCCACTCACGGCGTCGTAAAGGCCATCATCGAGAAACTCAAGAGCGACAATCCAGTCCTCGAACTCCTTGGCGACGAGCCCGGCTCGGTCAAACCGTACACCTACGTCGGTGACACGGCCCGGTTCATGGTGGAGGCAACGCTTGGTCCGCCTCACCTGCGCGGTATCGTCAACGTCAGTGCCATCGGCTCCATCAGCGTGTCCATCATCGCTGACCTGGTGATGCACGCCATCGGTATCGAGAAGCCAATCAAGTGGCTCGGCGACGACGCCGTCTGGAAGGGCGACGACAAGCACGTTCAGGTTACGCTGGACAAGGCCCAAAGCTTGGGCTTCACGCCGGAGTGTGGCCTATCCAGCACGGCCATTGTCAGAGCGGCAAAGGAGTTGGCATGAAAGTTCTCATCACAGGCGCGGCGGGATATATTGGTTCCAAGCTCTGTGGCTACCTGATAGCTCGCGGCCACAGCGTTCTGGCCGTGGACAATCTCATGTATGAGAACGGCCACTCTCTTGCGTCCTATGTGGGCGACCCGCTATTCGAGTTCGTCAACCAGGATGTGACGCAAAAGGACCAGATGAAGAAGCTGCTGAAGAAGGTTGACGCCATTGTTCCTCTGGCGGCAATCGTCGGGGCTCCGGCGTGCGACAAGATGACTGCCACGGCCGCTGCTGTCAATCATCACGCCATCACGACCATCGTCGAGAACGCCAGTCCCAATCAGCGCATCGTCTACCCGAACACGAACTCTGGTTACGGGGTCACCGACGCGACCGGCGAATGCAAAGAGACCGACACCCTCAAGCCCATCTCCATGTACGGCATTACGAAGTGCGAAGCGGAATCTGTTGTGCGAAGCCGGGCCAACACAGTTGTGTTTCGCCTGGCCACAGTCTTCGGAGCCAGCGCACGTATGCGGTTCGACTTATTGGTGAACGATTTCACGCACGCACTCTGCCGCCTTCGTTTCCAGCGAGCCTATGAGCCGGTGCCGTACCTGGAAATCTTCGAGCCGCACTTCATGCGAAACTACGTCCATGTGCGAGATGTGTGTCGAGCATTCGCCTTTGCTCTCAGTGGCCACGTGCTGGCTGATGGCGTCTACAACCTGGGCCATCCGAAGGCCAACATTTCCAAGCTGCAACTGGCCCACAAGATTTGCGACATTCTTGGACTATCTCACTCTGCCGTGAAAATCGGCGAAGGTCGCGACCCGGACCAGCGTAACTACCTGGTCTCCAACGCCAAGATTCTCAGCACCGGCTTTCAGTTAGAGCATCCTCTGGAACAGGGCATCAACGAAGTGGTGGAGCTATTTCGCCTCCTGCCTCGCGAAGCGATGGCCAAAATGAGGAACGCATAATGGCAACGACCGCGACCTACTCATGCGATTGTTGCGGCCAGTCCTTCAACACCGACAAGGGGATGGGCCACTTCAGCACTCGCAATTGCAACGGTGTGATTGACATCTGCCTCAAGTGCCAGACGCGGATTGTGCAGTTGGTTGTGATTGGCAAACCATTTGATTTGCGGCCTTTTTGCACACACTGCAAAGGCACCGGCAAACTACCTGATGATGTTGACCAGGGCGACCACATAACACACAGCACCAAGCAGTGCCATCATTGCAATCTGTGGAGACAACCGAAGTGATTATCACGCGAACACCAGTCAGGATTAGTCTACTTGGAGGCGGCACGGATTACCCAGGCTGGTTCCGGAAACATGGCGGCATCGTTGTCGGCGTAGCCATCAACAAATACAGTTACATCTCTGCGCGCTTTCTACCACCGTTCCACGAATACAAAACGCGCGTGGTTTACTCGGCCATTGAAACGGTCAATAGCAATTTGGAAATTGAGCACCGCGCTATCAAGGCTACAATCCAACACCTGGAGTTGGAGGACCACGGCTACGAAATCTTTCACTTCTCTGACCTCCCGGGGCGTTCAGGGACGGGCTCGTCGTCTTCGTTCGTGGTTGGACTCATTCACTCGCTGAGTGCTTTGCATGGCAAGCTGAAGCTCAAGGAAGAACTCCGCGATGACGCCATCCACATTGAGCAGAAGAGGATGGGGGAGACAGTCGGATGCCAGGACCAAACCTTCGCTGCTCATGGAGGGGGCGCGCAAATCGTCACCTTCAAACCAAACGGAGAGATTCGCGTCTCCTCGAATTGGGACTTCGACGATGTGCTCCTGGAGCAGCACATGATGTTGTTCTTCACCGGCATCAGCCGAACAGCTTCTGAGGTTGCCAAAACCTACGCGCCTCAGCTTGCAGACAAAAAGGAAGAGCAGTGGGCGATGATTCGACTTGCCGAGCGTGGCGTCGAAGCTCTTCGCAAAGGCGACTATGAACAACTCGGAAGCCTGATTGACCAAAGCTGGCGAATCAAAAGCAGCTTCTCGCCGCACATCTCGAATGCGACAATCAACGAAGCCTATGTGAAGGCTCGTCTGAGCGGCGCGTGGGGCGGTAAGCTGATGGGTGCCGGCGGCGGCGGTTGCCTGATGCTCATTGCCCCTCCAGAGAAACACGCGGCCATCATCGCAGCATTGCCCACTTTCATTCACATACCATTCAAGTTCGACTATGACGGCTCCTGCGTCATATTCGCTGACAAGGAGAACATTCGTGAGTATCGACCTCAACGGCAGTAGGATTGTTGTGACGGGCGGCTTTGGCTTCCTCGGACGCCATCTCATCGAGCGGCTTCGCAAGAAGTTCTACAAGGACGACACCACAGTGATGTGCTGGCCACATGGCCACAACTTGATGGACCCGTATGACCTGGTGCGAGGCTTCCAAAAGACGCAGCCAGACTATGTCTTCCATCTGGCCGGCTACAACGGCGGCATCGAGTTCAACCGGAAGTTCCCCGCAGACATCTTCATGCGCAACACAGTCATGGGCTGCTACCTGCTGGACATTGCGGCCAAAGCGAAAGTCAAGAAGGTTGTCTCCGTCGTCGCCTCCTGCGCTTATCCGGACGACCAGATATTCTTGACCAAAGACGGCCGCGAAGAAGGACTGCTTGACGAACTATACTTTTTCGATGGCGAGCCGCATCGCTCCGTGGCGTGTCATGGCTACGCCAAACGTAACATCCAACTCGCCTCTCGCTATTATCGCGAGCAGTACCAGTTGAATGCCGTGTGCGCGTGTCCTACTACCTTGTATGGACCCGGCGACAGCTACGACCCGGAACGAACCAAGGTCATGGGCGGGCTCATCAAAAAGTTCTGCGATGCAGTGGCCGAGCATCGTACCGAAGTGACACTCTGGGGCTCGGGCCGGCCCATGCGCGAGTTCCTTTACGTGGAAGACGCAGCACAATTGCTCGTCAAGACGATGGAGGACTTCGACGAGTCGGACTATCCCGTCAATCTCGGCACCGGCCAAGAACTATCCATCAAGGACCTGGCAACATTGGTTGCCTCCACTGCCGGCTTCGAGGGTAAGATTAGCTGGGACACAGAGAAGCAAGACGGCCAACTACGCAAGCGGCTCGTGCTCAACCGCATGAAACTGTCGCTTGGTGAACTCGCTCTGACGCCACTGTCCCACGGCATCAGGCAAGCCGTTCACGACTACCGCCGGAGGTTTATCAAGTGATTGTGCATGACGATTGTTATTTCGAGGTCAACATCAAACGTGGTGTATCTCCAATCAACGTCGGCCCCGGCGGGCGTTTTCTGACGCACCAGCCGAATGGTAACGCGACACTCACGTGTCACAAGCAAACGCAGAGACCGTTGTGGAATACCAAACGAGTTGTGGTTATGGAACTGAACGATTTTTTTGAAGAAGGAGCCGGCATCTAATGTCACAGCGTACAAAGCTCGCAGTGGCGGTCACTAATCTCGGACCAACACAACTGAACTACTTTATGATTGCCCGCGTGAACCAGTTGATGGGTCAGCGGCACGATGTAGATTTCATTGCGTTCTACGAGAACTTGTTCCGCCCCTGCGTGCCTACCATGAATTTCGCGTCGATGCAACTGGTCGAAGCATATGGGTACGACGGTACTATTATTGCTACGACGTTGCTCACCGCCGACAAAGTGTTGAAGTTTCCAGGCCCCAAGAGAAAGCTCTTCTATGTGTGGGACCTGGAGTGGTTGCGAATACAGGACAAGCATTATTCCACTCTCAAGTCTATCTACGCAAATCCCAACATCGCACTCATCGCACGAAGCAAAGAGCATCAGCGGGCCATCGAGGACTGCTGGAATCGCAACGTGTCCTACGTTGTTGACGATTTCAACATCGAGGCAATCGTCGGACTATGTCAGTAAAAGACTGGTTGATGGGCCCAGCCGGTGCCGCGTATCTTACGCAGGAATACGTCCTGGGCAATCGAAGTACCTATGAACTGGCCCAAGAGAAGGGCACGTATCCGAACATGGTCCGCCGCGCTTTGGTGCATCATGGTCTGGAACGACGAACCCGCAGCGAAGCACAGAAGCAAGCGTTGAAAAAGGGGCGACACCCTCATCCCACAAAGGGGCGACCCCGAGAAGTTGAAGTCCGCGAACGTATTCGCAAAGGAGTGCAAGAGTATGCCAGAACGAAAAACGACGAAACCGGATTCCCTATTGGAGAACTGTGAGCCGCAAGACGACTCCGCTCTACTCGAAACCGTGGCTGACCTGGAGCCCGATGAGCAGGAAGAGGAGAAGGCACCGGTTCAAGAAGCTCCGACCATGACCGACCCGGCTTGGTCCGACTATGTGCTTTCCAAGTTCCAGCCGGACGAAGTGGACAACGAAGGCAACCCGTTCGTCGCCGGTCTCCGGCGCGTGGCTCGCCTTCTGCTCGGCCCCATCATCGAGAGCACCTGCCAGGTCATCACCGCGCCCCACGTCTTGGTCGATGAAGTCTCCGGCGGCAAGCTCTCCGTCGCGACCGTCGTGTACAAGCTGAAGTTCCTGTGGTGCCGTCCCGAGGACCTGGCTGAAGGTCAGGGAGCCATCAAGGTGAAGTTCTCCGACGTGGCCGACGTGTTCTACGGCAACACCGAGCTTGAGTTCGCTCGCTATCCGTGTTCGACAGCTGCCACTCGCGCCGAAGCCCGCTGCCTCCGGAAGGCCCTTCAGCTTCAGCGCGTCATCGCCGCCGAAGAGAAGACCAAGGTTCCGCTCGAAGAAAGCGGCGTCAACGGCGTCATCGCTCCCAGCCAGGTCCAGTTCATCGTGGCTCTGTGCAAACGGTGCGACATCAGCGTCCTTGGCTACATCAACGCCGGCAGCCGCAAGTACAAGTCCATCGACGACGTTCCGCACGGCACTGCTGCGAAGATGATTCAACACCTGAGTTCTTTGCAGAACGACCCGACGAAAATCCCTGATGACGTAAAGGGTTATGACCCGAATTGGAAGAAGTAAGCGGGCTCGCCACGCGCTGATTTCTTGAGAAACTTTGGCGAAAACTTTTGAGGGCTTTTGTTCAATGAAGGCAACATTCGCAACGCCGCTGGTCAGCTTCGAGCTTGAAGCTGGAACGCCGGCCGAACTCTTCAAGCTGCTTGCTGACACTCAGGAAGTGTTTGGTGAGCGTGAGTGCGGCGCGTGCAAGAAGACGAACCTTCGGTTCGCGGTCCGCACGGTCAACGGCGACGACTACTACGAGTACCAGTGCCTGGACTGTAGCGCTCGACTGAGCCTGGGCCAGAGCAAGGCGAAGAAGGGGCACTTGTTCCCGATTCGCAAGCTCACCGCTCAGGGCAAGCCGAGTCGCAAAGAAGGAACCTACGACAGCAAGGGCAAGGGTTGGACGAAGTATCGGGGTGAGCCCGAACCAACCGAGAAGTGAAATGAAACGATGGAGGCCGGCAATGCCGGCCTCTTTCGTTTTAGGACATCTTGCGGTCGCCCATCCACACGATGGAGTCGCCGCGCTGACTCATTGTCGCGGGTGCGGTGCCGATGGACAAATCCAACTCACCACCCACGACCATGTTCCCTGGCAATTTGATTGCCGGGGCCGGGGTCTCGAAGTTGTCGAAGTCCGTTGTGGCGTTCTTCACCTTCTGCCCCTGAATGTAAACGATGTCTGGCATGGTCGGTCTCCTTTCACCAGGATATACACCGACCGTCAGTTGAGCACGTCCCCGCCATAGCCCCCGCGCCGGCCATGTCGAATCCTCACCACGTCCGGGAGTTTGATGCGGTGCCCGGCAGTCCCCATGTCTTGCCTAAACGTCACATCTTCCACGTTCCGTGCCCAGGCCCCTGTGGGCCTCTGGTGCCGCTTGTGAGCCTTGCAGTACCCGTTGAGGCGTGCCCACTCCCCTCGGACGATTTGGACGCCTCCTATGGCCTTCCAGAAGGCGTGCGTGGGGAATGAATCGCAGGTCGGGCAGAGCGTCTTCACGTCCGGGCCGGTCACCAGGTCAATCAGGCGGTCCCCCTCAGCCTGGGAACACTGGACAATCTCGCCAGGATAGACCAGGTTGTGCTCGGGGGCAATGCCAGCCAGGGTCGAGAGGGCCAGGAACAGCCTCGCGCCGAACCAATAGTCGCAGTCAGCGAACCAGAGCCAGTCCGCTTTCGACGCCAGAGCCGCGCGGTTGCGGCCGATGGCACGGCGACAGACCTCTTCCCTGCTCATCGGCATCGGATTCCATACTGGCCCGTTGGACGCCTCGCCCTTGAGACCCCAAACGAAATAGCGGACCATGTCGGCCGTGGGCGCATCGTCTTCTGCGTAGCAGATGGTGACGGTTACCGAAGGCGGTGCGAAGAGATGGAACGACGACAACTGGTAGCAGAGCAACCGGCTGTAGCGCCAACAATGGGTGACGAACTCGACGTTCATACGAGCTTGTGCTTCCGAAAGAGACGAAGGAACTGTTTGTCGATGCAGTAGTCCTTTGCCCACTGCACCTGTTCGCGCAGGACCGCTTCGCGGTCGATGGTCTTCGCGAGCGTGATGATTTCGTCGGGGCGGTTGTAATCGTAAGTCGGGCAGCACGTGTACTTCCGAAGGATGTCCGGATGGTTGTCGTAGATGAGCACGCTACCGCAGGGCGGGCCAATCCAGTCCCGGAAGCCCTTCATCGTCCGGTAGGGAGTCGTCCAGGAAGGTGACGTGGTCCCGATGGTGAACCGACACGAGGCATAAGCAGAGAAGAGTTCGTCCAGATTGTAGTTGACCTGGCCGCTGCGGATAGAGGTCTTGCCGGCGCGGTCGATGGTGTGCCAGATGTTGTGCCTGGTCATGTTGTTCAGGTGCCACAATCCGATGAAGTCCTTGGTGGGCTCCCCGCGCGGCCGGCTCAGGAAGTCGTTCAAGAGACGCTCGGAGACCGACCACATCCAGGTGTCGCTGTTGATGCCCTTGGAGTTGTAGGCGTCAACGACCTCATCAATCAGGTCCAGGAACAAATCGCAATCATACGGAGTCATGAACTCCGTGTTCTTGATGCGGTCTACCATGCCGGTTGTTGACCGGCCTTTCAAGTACCAGATGGTATCCGAGCCCAGGCACACGAGCTTCGCTGTCGGGTAGGCAGCCTTCAAGTCCGAAGTCTTCACGCGGTCAATCTTCAGCCGCGCGGCCGCGAACACGATGATGCCCTTGTCGTGTTGTCTCTGTGGCTGAGGCGGGTTGTTCTTGTGAGCGGTCCATAGCTCAACAGGCACATACTCCCAATCCATCTTCTTGCAGAGGTCTTGAAGGGAGAAGTGGACGGTCACCGTCGAATACTCGGCGGGGTCAATCACGTCTACGATATACATTTCGCGTACCTTTCGCGCTCTTGTTGGGTCATCCACGACTGGATGTGGCCAATGTTTTTCCGCCAGCATTCCTGGAGGGTATGCGTCCACAGCGGTGCCGTGGTCGGATGAAGATGCTTGCCACCGTGACAGTGCCAGATGCGGGCATCGTTCTTGTTCGCTCCGAACTGCGGCGAGCAGTTGAAGCGGTCATCGAGCAACCGATGCTCGTATTTGAAGTAGATGAGTTGCGCAGCAATCTCATCTGGGATGAATGTCTTGGCCCCTTCGACTGTCAGTTGGTGCCACGGTTCCAACATCACTGTGTTCCGCGTGAAACCCAGGACACCGGTGTTCACCGCAGCATAGGCTCCGTCGATGGCCGGCTTCACCAGGTCCGGCCTCACGCCGTCCCACCAATGAATGCGGTTCTTGATGCGCTGACCGCAACTGTACCAGTTCGAGAACTGCGTCAGAACCATCTCGTCGCCAACAGGCCAGACCTCATCGAAGTCGCCAACGGGGATGGTGTCCGCGTCAAGGAAGAGTGTGCTGTCAAACGGCGTATACCGATGGAGCCACGTCTTACTGGTGTGAACCGCGTGCCGCCTCACCTGCACAATCGGCACATCGCTGCACGTCAGATTCAAGCGCTTGTCCGCAACGATTTGATGAGCTATCTTGTGCCAGTCGCTGAACGTTGAAGTGGCGATGTGAACCGGGCCGTCATAGACTTTGCGAAGCGCACATAGGCTCACGGCCGCGACGACTGCTCGCTTGCTCGCCACAATGAAATAAAGAATGCCTTTACTTTTTCCCACCGCACCCCCCTTCCGACCGAAGGGAATTGTTTGTCTTTTGTCAGGTCGGCTTTTGAATGACCCACACGCTTGCCCGGCCAACGTGGAACTTGAGCTTGTGCTTGTTGACAAACTCATCCACTGCCTCTTTGACACCAGTGTGGCGACGGTGCCCGTAGTCGTGGCCTGTGATAAGCCCGCCCTTGCGGACGGCAGCCCACCACTTCAGGATGTCATGCGCGACGGCTGCCTTGGTGTGGTCGCCGTCGATGAATACGAAGTCGAGTTTGCCCTTCGAGCCCTGAGTGATGAGGCCGTGGGCGGCTTCTGCGGATGTGCAGTGCCAGACAGTAGCACGGTCCTTGAACGGCTCAATCTTCTGGAGCGTCTCCAGCTTGTTGGCCAGGTGCTCGTCTTCACTCTGCTTGGCCGCGCCATCGCCGCTCAGAGCGTATGCGGAATCGGCCGGCACTGCCTTCCATATGTCAACCAGGTGAAGATGCAGGTTGGGGAAAGCGGTGAGCAGAGAAAGGGACAGGTCGCCTTTGTAGACGCCTATCTCTGCACCCAGCACCTGCTGCTGACGGCGGCAAATCTGTTTGAGGACCCGAGCCAAGATTCTATGATGTTGTGACACCTAGCTCCTCCAGAGTATAAACTACCCGACCTTTAGTGAACCATCTCCCATGTCGGCACACCCGACGTTCCTCACAGAAACTCCAGCCGCGTGTTTGGATAATCAGGTTCGGCCAGGCGGCAACGGTTACGCATTTGGAGTGTAAGCATTGAGCCGTAACAAAGTCGATAGGTCCGCACATCGGCAAATTCAAAATAGAGTCGTAGACAGTATTCCTCAGTGCGACACCATGAAAGCAGGCTGTGCCATTGACGCGGAACAGGTTCTCTGTTAGAGGCAGTGTGCGGGCAGCCCTGTGGCTGCCGCCGAGGTAGAAAATATCCCAGGGGATTTCCAATTTCTCAATATCCGACTTCGCCCTTTCAAAGGATTGGCTGAAATCATCGACAAAAATGGCATCGTCTTCGAGTAACAAAATACTCTCTTGGCCAAGCTGCTTGGCTGCTCGGACAATCTCCTGAAAACATAAGAACGCATTGTAGGAATGCGGCAAACGTAGCCACTTTTCGCCACTTTGCGCGATTGTCGCCGGGATAGGCGTATCTATGCGGTCATATGTCTCTTGACTTAGTATCTCGCCGTTTCCAACCACAAAGAAGCGAGGCTTTATGCCAAGGTAGTAACGAACCTGGTTTTGAATAATTTTCCTGCGTCCCCACCGTTTGTCAACCAATAGACATACGACTTCCGAGAACATGCTAGACTTTCAGTCGCTGATGCGACCATCCGAAGGTTGTCATTTTGACGGTTGTGAACTTGGCATCGCTGCGTCGAGCGACATACCAGAGGTATGTGTCATGGCTCGGAACAGGAAGGTTGCAGTTGCATAGGCCGGCTGCCCACGAACACCAATCGGTGCGTCCGAAGAAGCACCAGGAGATAATCCGTCCCGGAGTCTTGACAAGTGTGGCAGTTGGGTCGAACGGTAGTTTCAATCGTCCAAACTTGGCAAGCTCCGGAACCGTATCTCCCCAATCGTCCAAAGTATTGATAGCTGTGGCCGGCTTTGTGTAACCCCACGGATTCGACACAAACGCTGGCGAGCCCGCTATCAAATCCTCACTGCACCACGAAGCGTTTGCTTGTGTGGCAATCACATCCGTATCAAGCTTCAGGAACCACGGTGTCTGCACCACGCGCGGAGCCAGCAGCACAAAGCTTGCCAGCATCTTGCGGCGCTGGTCACCATCATAGTTCCAGGCATAGCTCCTCATGTTCGGATGTTCGAGGAAGTCAAGCTCCGCTGGAGCTATGGGAGCATCGCGAGCAATGATGAGCGGCCGTTGCAGTAGCTCAGGCCGATACCGCATCCACCCAGGCCACACATGACGAAGCTCCTTTAGGTGGTGCCTATCGACGGCAAGAAAGGTTGTGAAGTCAATCACTTCACGCCCCCTTCGTCGAACCGCTCAATGTCACCATCCTGATTCGGTTCGTATAGCTCCAACACCTTGCAGTCGGTAACCGCTTCAAGCTGGTGGATATACCCCAGCGGAATAGTGATGTCTTGCCCGATTTCCAGAGCCCTGGTAATGACCAGGTGGTCATAGTGAATCTTGACCTTCAGCACCCCCTCGATAACTCGAAGGTAACTGGCGCGGACACGATGAAGATGATTGGATGTGTAGCCGCCCTTCTTCATCTCAAGGACATGAAGTTCGGCAACGCCGGAACTGTAGAGCGTGTGGTCCACGCCCCAAACCTTATCCAGGCTTCGGCTCATCATTTTTTACCTTCATCTGGTCCTTCTCCAGTTCCTCTGTCAGGTTGTTCTGGAGCAGGGTCAACGAGCGATTGAAATCGCCCTTGGGAAAGTTGCTGGTGAAACGGTTCATCTTGAGGACACCGTCTACCAACACGTAAGTCACAACCATATAGTTGTTGGCACTGGTTACCTTCGCAACATGGTCACGAATCATACCAGCCCTTGGTGTCGATGGTTGCGGGGACGTTTCGTTTGGCATTGTCCATTGCCTCCTTGAATGGCAGTTGTGAAAAAGTTCGGAAACCGGACCCTGGCGTGCAATTGAACACTTGAAGGCCGACCTCATCGAAATGTGGTTTCAGCAGGGAAAACATATAGTTGAGCTTGAGGTACGTGCCGTTATTGCTGGTGCAGGCCCCCGGATTCTTGTTCTCGTCGAACGCATAAGGCTGGTCCACGACCATATTGAAGTCGCAGCCCAAGAGATATATGTGTCGGAAACCAAGGTAATAGCTCAGGCGGAATACGACGAACATGATGTTTAGAATGTGGGGCAGCTTATTCTCTTCAGCAGCCTTCTTGGAGTTGCCCCAATTGCAGGTTGGTTCATGAAGCCACACGGCAGGGTTGAAGACGGCGTTGCGTTCATAGCCCAGCACGCCTGGCATGAACCTTCCCTGCTTATCTGTTGTCGCGAAGCTTCCGTCCGAGTTCTTGTTACGAACCATATGCGGATGCTTTTTATGCCAGCCGCGTACCGGCATAAATTTGATGATGCCCGGGTCTTCCCAGATAACGTTGTGGAATTTGTCGCCCTTGTCGCCATAGGTCCAGAATGTAGGACGAATGACAGTTGCCGAGTTGTTGACGCCGAACGAAACGATGCCGCGCTCTGTCATGGCCTCCGGTGGCACAAGCTTCAGGCTTGGCCCGGACAGAGTCAGGAAGATATGGCCATTGGACCAAGTATTCGCAAGCGGCATGACCTGCTTGGCCTGATTCACAATCAAGCCTGTAGGCGGCTCCGGTGCAACCTTGGTCTTTTTTGGCTTGTTGTTTGGCGTTGTGGCAGCCGATGTGCAGAAGAGTGGACACTTCTCGCACTGAGGCCAGGTTGTCTCTTTGATGGACTGGTCTTTGCAAGCATGAACTGCTTCAGCCCCGCCGCCGGAAAATATCCTGGTGCCTATGATTGGCCCAAGGTTCACGCATTCGCGTGGGTCTCTAACCATTTCAAATCCTCGGGAACGTCCACCGCGTAAGTTGGCTCGTCCACTTTCAAGACACCGATACGCACGCCGCTTTCAAGCCAAAACATTTGTTCGAGACCTTCGGCAATCGTCAGTGGTGATTGCTCATCTCGTGGCGGGATGGGGCAATGAAACCCATACACACCGACGTGTTTCATGGCACCTTCGATTGGAGCCCGGCTGAAGTAAAGGGCTCGGTAACCGGCTGATGTCACCTTGACTAGGTTGCGGTCGTCGTAATTTTGGCCAAATCCGAATGGTGCAGCCAGAGTCACCATATAATACTCGTGATGAGTCCGCATGAACTCGGCGAGTCTTAGCAAATCTTCCGGTTTGACGGTTGGCTCGTCTCCTTGCAAATTGATAACGCACTCCAAATTGAGAGTTGCGGCAAGAGCCGCTACGCGGCTGGTGCCATCTTTATATCTGCCAGTCATGTAGACCTCGGCTCCCCACCGAAGCGCAGCTTCGGCTATTTCCGTATCAGCCGTAGCTATTGCAACATCTAAGCCGGTCGCTTTAGCGGCCTCCCAAGTATGCTGGAGAACTGGTTTGCCGCGAAAGTGCGCGAGCAACTTGCGAGGGAAGCGAACAGAATGAAGACGAGCCGGAATGATGATGTGTGCCATTTACAAAACCGATGATGATTCCGACGATGCGGATGAAGAATCACTAGAAGCAGTCGAGCTAGAAGAACTCGAAGTGCTAGAAGAGCTAGACGAAGAAGAACTTGAACTTGAAGACCGAGACAGAGAAGATAGGTTGCCGTAACTCTCCGGGTCTTCTGGACAAGCAATGCAAGCGTAATACTTCAAATCAACGATGATAATATCGCTGACGGCAGCCATTGTTTTTGGCTCAGCAAAACGTTGGGCACAAACCAAGTGCCGAAAAGTAGGCGTTGCAATACTTCCGCTTGGGTAGCCAGGACAAGCGTACTCCATGAGCCATCCGTAGACAACTTCTGCTGTGGCACCGCCATTGTGCTGAAACATCGCTTTGTCAGCTACAGTAAATGTCAAGCCGTCAACCGTGGCTGGAATCGTAAAGTTGCCAGGAGCAAATGTTTCGATTGCGTAGCCAGAATAAGCGGCTTCTGTAAAATCACTCCAAATATGGTCTTTTGTTGGGACGATGTTGTTGGTGAACAGTCGAATCAGGAAGAACGCAGCGCCGTAACCAACGCCGCCGTCATTCAACTGAAACATTTTTCGGAGAGCTAGTTGCTCGCCCTGATATGTGACAATGATTGGCACTGACATAATTTATACTCCTGACGACTCATCGTCATCAAATTCTACGTTTGCCATCGGCACAATGCCAATGAAAACTTTTTTGGCTTCGTTGGCTTCAGAAGGCACAAAAGCAAGTTGTATGTTGCCACGGATGCTATGAGGATTATCAAAATCATGTCCGCCAGAACGACTCTGCGAACTACCGCTTGTCAAGCTGCTCGGCGAAGAGATGCTATGCGAACTCGAACTACTGTTGTCTTCACCATTATTGCAACACACATAAATTTCGTCAAAGCCCGAATTGACACAAACAAGTTCTCCATCAACCACGCTTACGCCATATTTTTGAAGTCTTAGCCAACCATTCGATACCGTAGCCGGCGGTCCGTAGAGGATACATCCTTCACCGGAAACGGATTGACTAGATTCAGAATTTGCTAGACTTGACGATGTGCTACTCCAGGACGAATTTGAGACAACCGTCGATGCTGAACTCGTAGAAGAGGCCGTGGACGAAGAATCAGTGCTATGAGACGACGCAGTAGATTCTGAATTTGAGGACTCAGACGCCGAGGATTCTGATTGCGAACTTTGCGAACTCGACGAAGAACTTGACGAGCCCGACGAAGTCGAATCAGATGATGCTGTTGATTCCGACGCTGAGCTTTCAGACATCGAGCTAACAGACGATGCCGAAGATGTTGAGTTAGACGACGATTCTGATACAGAGCTTTCAGACCCAGAGCTTTGCGTCGAACTCGACATAGACGTAGATGAGGCAGATGTCGAATCGGAACTAGAACTCGAAGGCGAAGACGAACTCGTTTGTGTGTAGCTTGATGAAGACGAACTAGAAGAGTATGACGACGAACTGCTAGAGTCAAGGTCAAAGCAGGAAACAGCTGAAACTATGACAGTAAGCGGCCAAGGCTTACAATCAACATCTAACGGTGGTGCAGTTCTGAGTTGCACCATCATATTCACGCCGGTGCAATCCCATAGGTCCTCTTCCATGAAGTAGACGACTTCACTTAGAACACTGGAGCCCGGAATCCAAAGATACCAACCAATATCCGGAGAAATGCCATCTGGGTCTACGCCATACTCAAGTCGAACTTGTCGCGGGTCAGCACCGCATCCAGTCCAAATTGGATTTGAGTCCCATTGGCAGAAAGCGGTTCGTTCCATGACGAACGTATCATTGAATTGACCGCAGCCATTTGGCACTTCCGAGCCCGGCTCAAAGTACACATTACTACTGGACGAATCCCCTTGACAATTTCTATTGACCAGGCCATCAAAAGTAACTGCCCAGCAGTCAGGCAATGCGTAGCAGTCTCCACATCCACTTGGTGATGATGCGGAAGACTCAGTCGAACTTGATATGGACGATAGAGTGCTGGAAGACTCTGACGAGTTGGATTGGCTGCTCTGTGAGCTACTAGACGAAGTATCTTCCTCCGGGACCGAGCTACTGAACGCATACCACCTATTATCCACCACATTGTACATGCAGTAGACCCTTGCGCCCGATGGAATATCTTCTTCCATCCAGTTCCAACACTGCATAGTCCATGACGTGGCTTCATCGTGATTATGCCACACAACGACATTGGCTGCGCCTCCCATATCGCCAGGGATTGCGCTTGAGGCTACGCCCTTCACGATATCGTGCGAAGTCCACACGCCACGCCTTGCGTCCCACATCGCATCGTATGGTCCTGTCTTCCACTTTTCCGAATGATATAGCGTGCCCGGTTCCCAATCGAGAGCAACCCAGATACCAAGTGACGTTGTCTCTTTTGACAACGACGACTCAGACAGAGAGCTTTGTGACTCGGTGCTATCAGAAGACGCATTGCTCACCGAACTGAAGCTGGAGTCGGACGAAGACGAAAGCGACGTAGACGACGAATCGCTCGAAGTGCTCCAGGACGAACTACTGCTCTGTGTATAGCTGGACTCGGACGTATTGAGTACACTGGAGGACGACTCGCTGCTACCAGTAGAGCCCGAGGACGCATCGGACATACTCGAAGCGGAAGAGTCACTGTCACTCGAAGCAGAGCTACTCGAACTTGAAGTAGAACTCGAAGAGTAAGTCGAAGAAGAACTCAGCGACGAATCAGAAGAAGCTGAAACAGAACTCGATGAGCTATTAGAAGACCACGATTCCGACCCGCTATAACTACTACTGCTATCATCCGGACTGACACAAGAGCCAGTAAGCTCAAAGTAGTCAGCATCAATAACTGTGACCGGCCACTCGCGGTCGTTGATTGTGGTGTTGCTCGATTCGGAAATGAAAAGCTTATAGCCACTAGCGAGACCGTGCCCTGGACTATAAACGACATATGGACAGCCACCACTAATGCCAACAATAACGCCTTCGAGACGTGGAGTTGGCCTACCATCGGTATCGTAACCCCAGCCGCTCATGACCAATGGCGCACGGAGCCCGACAGCACGAGCATCTCTACGAACACCACGTCGATATGCGTGAAGCCCCTCATATTCCTCACCCCATAGGAATGCTTCGATATCATTGTAGTCCTTCCAGGGGTCCAATGAGTAACGGTCAACTGAGCAGTGAAGGGTAGGGTCCTGGTAATGCGACATGAACTTCGCGTTGTGCCGCGTCGAAAACGGCCGGAACAAGCCGGCCAGGTCCATTGCAGCCGTGGACTGGTATGCTTCATCAGCCTTCGCATCACGGATGCCATCTGTGGCAGCGTTGACGAACTCCAAGCCTTCCTTGGTCGTTGTGACGGCTACGCCCACGCGGGTTGCCCCGCCATTGGGGTCGTGAAATAGACGAGCCACGAATAGCTCACTCGGCGACTCGCGAAGAACGGCCGGCGGCGCGCCTTCCAAGAAGCGCCTGTTTGTTCGAGCAGCCTCGCCCTGGGCAGTCTGGACTTCCTGTTGTTCCTTGAACGACAGTCGCATTGCCCGACGCAGTTCCTGGGCCGTCTGACCGAGCTTCTTCAGCCGCTCTGTGTAGCCCTTGGTGAACACGCCGAAACGCGGAGTGTATGTCTTGAAGTGGAACGAGGTCGTGACACCATTGGTGTTGTAGTTCACGTCCATGTTCGTCATGTTCGGCCCGTTGGCACTGAGCACGTCGCCCAGGCTGAACATGCCGCCCATTGGCCGCATTGGAGCGCCGGCGAGTTCAATCGTGCCAGCTTCCGAGACCTGCATGGTGCTGATGATGGTGCCGACACGCGCGAGGCCGGCATTGGCCATGTTCGTGTAGCTGCCGTAGTTCCACGGCGTCAGACCCTGGTCGTGCTCGAACTTCACCTTGCCAGGCGCGCCTACGGCCCACCACGGCCCATAGGTCATGATGTTGCTTTGCAGAGGAACAGCAATGGCAGCGGGGTTGCGTGTTCGCGGCGAGCACCGCACACCCACCGTTCCCTGCTGACCGGCTTGCAATACCTGCTGAGCTTGCGGCGGATTCATCTGAAGAATCGCCGCTATGATGCTCATGTCGCCAGTGACGCCGCTATCGACCTTGTCGAGCAATGGGCCGCTCAATGTCACAACGGCAGACGGGGCCGGCGCGAACACGATATTCGGCTGGACCTGCACATCCATGAAGAGGACGTTGTTCTCGACCACCGTGCCCTGGGCGGAAATCTTCTCGAAGTCAGCACCAACCAGGTTGTCGAACTTGACGAACGCTTTGAACCGCCCATCTTGCGTCTTGAACGTGTCTTCGTTGAGCGACGTGAGTCCGAGCGGTGTGGCACCTTCAGGCAGATAGCCGGCATCGGTGACCTTGTAGCTCGACTTCAGATGCAGCGTCTCCGGGTCCTGAGCCTGCAAAATGAATGGCAAGCCAACCAGGAACTTCTTGCCCATGAACTCGTCAGCGCGGCTCTTGACGAATTGCCACATCGCCACTTCTTTTTGTGCGAGGTCACCCTGCACAGCCATCAGTTGCCGACGTTGAACAGCCGCTGCATCATCGTTGAAAGCATCGCGCGGCAGCACCACGCCTTCAACCGGGTGCATGTTTCGCACGCGGCTCGTCAGGCCAATCCGTTGAGCCATATCCGGTCGGACTGCGTGCATGTAGCTCGACCAGGACTCCATGTTCGCCTGAGCACACCGCATCTCGAACGTGCTACAGTCGTAGGTCGTGCTGCCAAGAATGCCCGCGACGGCGGTCGCGTTCAGAGTCATGCTCTCGCCCTGGAGAAGCTCGCCGCCTTGACGTTGATTGCTCCAGGTGAAGCGACCAATGTTGACAACGCCGGCCGGAATGCCAGCACCGACCGTGTCCCAAATGACAGTTCCACTGCCTGTGTAGTTGCCGTTGCCAGCCGATGTGTCCAGAGAAAAAGAAGTCGCTGTGCGATAGGTGATGACCCAGGCGGCACCATTAGCGGCTGTGTTGCCAAGGCAACCAGCAACTGTGACCTTTGTTCCGGTTGTGAATAAGTGCGGCTCTGCCGTTGTCACAACAATGGGGGTAGCGTTCGTGGCTGCGGTAATCCGCAGCGACTTGCGAGCCCAGATGTAGCCGTTCTGAGTACCAGGCCCTGTTGGAGCAGGGTCAGGCCAACGGTAGGCGTCCCAATCTGCTGGACGAGTGGCAGAGATGACCGGCACAGGGAAACGCTTCTTGGCATCAACCGCATAGGCCGGAGCCGGCGGATTGAGAACCATGCGCGGATACCAGAAATAGGTATCCGTGCCAGTGAGCGGGGAACCGGCAAGGTCATAGCCCCAGAATTGCACAATGCCCTGTGTCTCATACAGGGTGTTGACATCGCCGCCGACCAGGAAGGCCGTTGTCAGTTCGTTGCGGCATTCGAGGCCACTGTTGGAACGAACGACCGTACCGCCCCAATTGGTGCTCGTGATGGCGTTGATGGTGCCGAGCGGCGGCTGGGCGAAACGGCTGACAGTACGAATACGAATCTGGTAGCCGAACAACTCCACTGTGAAGTCGCACTGAGCGTCCTCACATATCTGCTGGATGAGTTCGAGCACGCTGGCTGACACATTGCCGACGCGATAGTAGCTCGGCGGAACTGGCAGTCGGCTCAGGTCGAGACTGTAGGTGTAGCCGCGAAAATTGAGTGGCCCGCCAAACGGCGTGCCGCCAAAAGTGTTGGCCATCGTGGTGAGAGCCGACATAGCTCGGAACCACGGCATACCACTTTCGTTCGTATACGAGTTGCCGAAGCCGGTCGATTCCCAAAACCCAAAAGCGTTGTAGAGATTTGGGATGCCAGTAGTCGTGCCGCTGTAGCCGCCGAGGATGACCTGGGCACCATCGAGAATTTCCTTCGGGTCCACACAGACGGCTTCATATGTAGGGAGTCCGTCTTTGTCGTTCTTCTTCTCCCATTTTTGTAGGAGACCGAAAAAGTAGAAGTAACCAACCTGGAAATAAATGGGCGTACCCACCGGCGGCGGATTGAACACGTCGCCGTTCAGCGGGTCAACAACCAACTGCACCGTCAGTGTGCTTTGTTGGCCGTTCCAACCAATCGCGGTATTGAATCCACGAATGCTGGCCCCAAGAAATGTTGTACGAGTAAAAGGCATCCGTTATTCCCAGGTGAAGCTGGTGCTCCTCGTGTACCGTCCAGTGCGAGCGACCCATGTTTCGTCGTCGCTGTCCATGAAGATGACCGAGTAGCCAACGGGCATCAGCGACAACACCAATGCGTTGGTATTCGGCACGCTCGGCGAATATCCAATCCGCGCTGCCGGCATAACAATCTCAAGCTGCACAACGCGCTTCCGCGCGGTCTTGGTGCCGATGTTTTGCAAGACTGGACCCAGGGCTCGACCCAACACTGGAATCGAAGCGAACACGTCGGCGGCGTGATGGTCCTGTAGTGTGACAACTTCGCTGATGGCACCTACAATTGTCGGCACAGCGCGGTTGTCATATTCCTGCGTGTAGTTGACCGTGCCGTTGTATTGGTTATGAGCCTCTGTCAGCGACAACGGAAGCGGGTTCAGCGTGAGGCCAGAAATCGTCTGACAACGACTGAACACTATCGGCTTGACTGCCGCCCACTGCCCGGTCGCATTCGTGTAGCGAGCCGTATTCAGCGTGAACCAATCCGTGCTGCGCTCCTCGAAGCCAACCACGCTTCCCTCACACGACACATGGGTAATGCCATTGTCCGCCGTGCGGATGTTGACCGTGAAGTCCTCCATCGCCGGGATGCCGCTGCCTGGGTCATAACACAACCAGGTCTCGGTCACCGAGAAGCCGCCGCCAAGCTCGTTGACGTGCTGGCTGCGCATGTGGTTGTAAGCCTTGAGCCCGCCAGCATTGAGGACGCCGGTTGCGGTCGCCCGAGCCAGGTTTGCTCCCAGGCCAATCTTGCCAATGACATAGTCGCGGGCATTTTCCCACGGCGTTTTGTCGAGCGTTCCGGATGGGCTGTAAAAAAGCTTGCCCTGCGCGGACACGCTATGTGTCATTCGCCAGGTCCGGGCTCGTTCATCGCCAGCCTCGATGTTCCACTCCTCAGTCGCCTTCGAGACCTTGTAGCTGGCGGCATCACCATAGTCCTCGCCGCTTCCTGGAACCGAGCCGTTGAGATACAGCAAATCAGCTTCAAGTTGAACTGTGTAATCACAGGTATTGAACCAGTTGCCTTCAGCAAACTCCACCGGCCGCGTGATGCGCGGATTGCAGTGCATCGAACCGGTGCCATCCCAGGGAGTGAACTCCAACTTGCCGCCCTGGTTCTGCGCGGAGAACAACGTCCGCAGTGCCTCTTGCTTTCGGAAGATGGACGCGAGCCGGGAGTCGCTGGCAATGCTCTCATCAGGCGGATAGCCCGTCGTGTCCCAAAATTGACCGGTCGAGTTGGGCGACCCTTTGTCAGCCGTGAGCTTTCCCTTGACGGTGATTTGGAATGTCGTGCCGACAATGCGACCGTCGTCGGTGACATTGAAGCCTTTCGAGATTTGCACGAACGGCGATGGGATGACCCGATACGGGCTTCGCCCGCCGCTCGGCGGCAATCCAATATCAGCCCAAAAAACGAATGGCATCGGTTACTCCAGTTGCACGCCGGCATCAGAGAGGATACCGCCAAGGCGTTCGCGAACGACCGTCTTGACTGCGTCCTGGACCAGAGCCTGCAAGTCCCCTTGCATACTTGCGAGAACTTCGGCTCCGTTGAGAATGAGTTCCACCGTTTGATGTCCTTGGATATTGAGCGTGCCCGGGAAGTTGTTCAGGGCGTCGGTGAGTTTGGACGAACGTTCCCCGAAGATACTAAACGCACTGGTCAACTGCTGCACACTTGCGTTGAAGACGTTGAAGCCGCCGCCCATCTGAACCACGGTGTCACCGAAGCGACTGAACGCCTGAGCGACTTCCGGATTGATGCCCACACCAGACCCTGTGGCCTGTCCGCCGCCGGCCAGGTAGTTCACGCCGCCCACCAAGCCGCCATTTGCGAAATGGTTCATGCTGTGGAGGTTGCCAACACCAATCCGCTGGACAGCGTGGCGATTCAGGACGTACTCACCTGGAGTGAGCAGGGAAGGCACAGTGTCGTGGACGCCGCTGCCAGGAACGACGCCGCCCTCAGCGAAGGCACGTGCCGGCACCGGGAAGCCGGGCTGCTGTCCAAGCAACCGGCGAGCGTTGAAGTCCTGGAGGAGCACCTGCTGGTTCCAGTTTTGACGCTGGGCGAGCACGGCGACATCCGCCTGACGCTGACCTTCGATGCCAGGCCGGGAGAAGCCGAATGCCTGGAACGGCTGCTGAGCGTTGGCAATGAACTGCCGGCGCTGCAAGTTCTGGATGGCCGCGCCCTGATGGGCCTGAGCCGCGTTCTGGGCCACGAACAAGCGACGTGCCCCATCTTCACCACCCTGGCGTTCGACTTGACGCCATTGGGCCTGCATCCGATTCCATTCGCGTTCTTCGCGGCCGTTGCGGTCACGATTTTCGAGTTCGCCCCAACGAGCGTTGAAACGCTGCATGTTCTGGTTGAACTGCTCGCCGGCTTGACGTTCACGTAGGAAGTTCGCCGAGCCGCCATTCGGATTGACGGCAGCCTGGAACTGAATTTCCTGGTCGAGCGCGGCCTGCTGGTCGCGGAACGTTTGCACGCGCTGGTTGGCGGTCTCGCGTTCCTGAGCCTCACGCTGACGCTGTGCTTCCTGCTGACGTTGCTGTTCGCGCGCTTGCTGTTGAGCCGCTTCGAGAGCCGGCCGGCGTGCGAGGTAGGCGTCGTAGAAGTCCCATTGAGCCTGAATCTCTGCCCGTTGCTGAGGCGTGTATCGACTGGAGTTCGCGCGGAACGCCTGGCGGAATGCTGGGCTCGACTGTCCTTCGCGCGGCTGCCAGTATTGCGTCAACTGTTCGAGAGTCGTCAGACCTTGGGTCTCACGATTGAAACGGTCCTGAGCCGCGAAGCGATATTCTTCCTCAAGGACAGCCTGCTCGGTCGGAGACAGGTTCTCTTCGGCCACAGCGCCAGGAGCCGCTGCGAATGCCTGCTGACCTGTAATGCCTTCGCCAAGAGCGCGTCCTTGCGCGTTGTCAGCTGTTGGACCGCCGGTGAACGTCAGGGCCTGTCCGCGAGCCGTGCGCTGGCGAACCTGGGCACCTTGCATTTCACGAAGGATGCGATAGCGAGCACGCTGTTCCGGACTGAGGAACTGGAAATTCGCACGACCGGCAGCGATGGCCGCAGTTGTTTCCTGATTGACCGACGCCTCAACGTCGTCGCCTTCGAGATTGCCCTGAAGTGGATTGCCGCCACGAGTCCAGATGTCGCGGAGACGACGATACTCGGCCTGGTAACGAGCTTCTGCCTGTTCGGGCGGCAGAGGCGCGGCTGGCGCGCCGCCGACAGTCGGCACCAAGGTACGACGGAATGTTTCCAGACGAGCTTGTGCGGCTGCATCGCGCTCGGTGTTTTGACGACCGACCCATCCAGACCATGCCTGGAAGAAACCTCGCCAACGTGGAGATAGACGATTGCCGTCTCGGGCCAGGCGAGCACGCAATGCCGCGCGGTCCCAACCATTGGCACCGAAGCCGCGATTGAACCACCCTTCCAACATCTGGATTTGAGGCGGCGTTTGATTCGCCGGCTCAGCCAGGTAATCTCGCCATCGTTGGAAGGTCTGTTGTTGCTCAGGGCTTTCCGCTGGGGCCGGAGCCGGCACAGGTCCACCGCCATCGAAGTAGCTGACAAGTCCGCCCTGGGCCAAGTAACGTGGACGGACGAACCCTCCGGCCGCGAACCGGAACATGGCCGCTGCTGGGCGGTCTGGGTCTTCGCCAAACGGCGTCTGACTCGGAAGCTCAGGAGTTGGAGCCGTAGCCGCAGCATTGCTGGCTTGTGGAACTTCGCCGCCAGATTCCTGAATGCCGGCTGCGGCATTCTGCTGAGCCACAGTCGGGCCTGCCTCGTCGATGTAAATCGGCTCGGACGGCGTGGCCGGCATCGGCGGCGGTTGCGGTTGTTCTGCCTGACCACCCTCAGAGAAGTAGGCCGGACCCACCAGGCCCCCGCGTGCATAATAGACCGGACCCTTGGTGTTGTTGATTTTTCGCAACAGACCCAGGTTGTGCCGAGTCGAGGCCGCATTGACGATGAACTCGCCATGGCTCAACATGGCCGGAACTGTGTCCGAACCGCGCGGCTGGAACATGCTGGTTTCACCACCGGTTGCGTAATACTGAACGACGCCGCCGGTGCGGAAGAGCTTCATCGAGACATTGTTCGTGTCACCCGCGCGAGCGGCATTGGCCGCGAGCTTCGGAGCCAGAGTGAGCGACATGCCGAACTTGTCAAGGAACTTGTCCTGGGAGCCGCCCAAGTGGAGGAAGAACCGTTTCTGAAGGTTAGTTTGCGACCGGACCAACACGTCGGCATTGCGGTGACCGGCGTCGATGTTGTCGGCCACGAGTTTCGCGAAAATGATGCGGTCGTCGGCCAGGTTGTCTTGAGTGGCTGCGGTGCTCGACGAACGTTGTTCGAGACCCGTCAGACGAGCGTCAGCGTCTTGAATCGAGCCGACCTGGTGCTTGCCAAGAGTAGACAATGTCTGTGTCAGCAAGAAGCGTTCATTGCTCGGCATCGAGGCCAAGTTATAGGTGTCGCCTTCGTTTCCGGAACTGAGCAGAGAAGGGGAGGATGGGGCCGTAGAAGCAGTCGCAGCGACAGCCGACATAGCTCCACCAACAGCCCCGCCGTCTTCGCGGTAGGATGGGCGACGACCCTCGTTGATTTGCACCAAAAGCGGCAGGTGCTGCTTGGTTGCTTCTGCGTTGACGACGAATTCGCCCTTCGACAACATTGCCGGGATGGTGTCCGTGCCCCTCGGCTGGAACAGCGGCGAAGGCATACCGCCCTGGGCGAGATAGACCATGCCGCCGCGTGCGAGTTGAACGTTTGCATTCGGGGCTGGGGCTGGCGCGGCCTGCGGATTCAGAGCAGCAGCGATTTCTGCCGTGTCGAGTCGCATCGCCATGAACGAGCGATTCTCACGCTTGATGTTGTTAGCGTCACGCAGACGGAACCGACGCGACACTTCCGAATTGCCGGCCTGGGCCAAGAACGCATCAAGCGGCAGGGCCTGCGGAGTCAGATACTGACGAGCAATGGACGAGAGCGGAGCGAAGCCTGGGATGACACCTTCGTTGCGAAGCTGACGAGGCACATCGCCAACCGCATTGATTTCGCCGGCCTCTTGTAGCAAGCGAAGCTGTCGTTGACGAACGGCCCCAATCGCATCCTGAAGGTCACTCGACCGGTAGGAGAACAATGCGTTGTCGGCTTCAAGACCACCAGGCAAAAGCTGAGCACGTAGGAAATCATCCGGAATCAAACGCGCGGCCGAAGCAAGCTGGCCTGCCGAGTTGTTGCCCTCGAAGTTGCCGCCAATAACGCGAGTATAGACGCCGGCCACGCCGCCCATTGTCTCGGTCAGGTGAGCAGTCTCTGCGGCATTGCTGCCGCCTGTTTCGCGAATCGACTGTTCGTAGATGGACTTCCACCCAGCCGGCACCTCATTCAAGATGGCCGTGAGCGTGTCGCCATTGGCGAGCCGAGCATCCACATTCTGACGACGGCGAATTTCAGCAATCTGACCACGGCGAACATTGGTGATGAGTTCGCGCTGTTCGTTCGAGAACCGGTCTGCTGCGTAGCCGATAGGCGTCAGCATTTGGTCGCGTTCGATGTCGAGACCAGCCAGAACTGCTGCCTGCTGGTACTGACGAATGCGTTGCATCCACGGCGGCGAACCAGTGGTGTACCATGTCATCAAGTTGCGGTAGTCGGCGGGCATGTTTGCCAAAGCCGCCACTACTTCGCGACGAGCCCGGAGACTTTCGCGTAGCTGCTGCAACCGAGTCGGCTGTTCAAACAATGCCGCGCGTTGCTCGTCATTGTCCAACTGAGTCGCCTGTGTCAGCAATGTCGTGTGACGGTCCGTCTGGACTGTTTGCTCGGTAGCACTTTCGCCACGGAGCCGGTCAATCATTGTGCGGATGTTGTTGTCGCCCGGAGTGTAAGCGTCACGCAAACGGTCCATGACAGCGAATCGAGGACGCGGGCCTTCGGCTCCATCCAGAGGCTGAGTGATGCGCTGACGGAGCTTGGCGAAAATCGCTTCGCGTCCGACTCGCGGATTCTCACTCGCGCGGTTCTGGAAGTCGATACGAACGCCTTCATCATCGCCCATGCCGACGCGACTGCCATGCTGCCGCATCACATCTTGTAGGTGAACACCATTATTTGTCTTCCATAGGTGACCCTGACCATATGTGTCTTCGATGAAGCTCAGGATGTTTGGGCTGGTCTCTGTTGGCTTACCAATCGAGATGCGACCAAGACGCGCGGAGAACGACGAGCGAGAAGCTTCCGGCACCGCTGAGCGGTATTCTGTCTGAGCGATGGCGGCGTCAACTTCGCTCTTCAGCGAAGGAATCAAAGCGCCAGCCGCATTCAACTGCTCATCTTGGCGAGCTTCGATGGCATCCAGATACTTGCTGAAGTATGGCTGGAACGCTGCGCGAGCATCAGTGTAGGCCGCTTGTTGGCTGGCACGAATGTAGGAACCACCAGCATCCAGCGTGTTGACAACCGGCGTTGCCAATTCAGCACCAACGCCAGTGACAACATCGGTGACCACACGTCCTGTGTTAGCACCAAATGTCGCAACACCTGAAGCAATGTGTCCGGCTACCGGCACATTTTCACCCCAGCTTGCAGTTGCGTCAGCAGTGCGTTGTCCCCAATCACCACCAGGAACTGTCAGTGCCTGGTGAACATTGGAAGAGATGCGTTGATATTCGCGACTGCCTCGGCGAGCCACATCCTCGTCGATGCCGGCCGCACGGTATGCGACAGCCAGCGGTGTCGGCGTATTACGAACGACAGTCGTCAACAGCGATGTCGCGTCTTCGTTGCGACCGATGATGTTGCCGGCCATGACACCAGCCACTGGTGCAGCGATGATGGCCGCAGGTGCAGCCACGGTTGCTGACAGACCAGCACCAGCAACGGTCGGAGTAGACAATGCCACGCCGCCGCCAAGAATGCCAAGGTTGCCGGCGTCGGTGACATTCTGATTGAAGCCGGCTTGCTGAGCCAGGTGGTTCCAGGCCAAGCTCGCGCCAAGCGTGATTACCATGCCTTGGCCAGCGGTCACCTGTGTGCGAACGGGTGCAACTGGTGTTGGCGTTGCCGCTGCTGCCTGCGGAACAGGCGGACGAGGAGCCTGAGCCGCTCCGTTCGTCGCTTGAAGCTGACGAATGGTTGGGCCAGTACGTGGTGTGCCAGCCGTCTCCTGGAGAGCCAAGCGATAGATGTCTGGCTCGGTTGCGGTTGTTGGCGTGACGCGAGTAGAGGCTGCTCCGGTTGCGCGGGGAGCCGCAGCCGGAGCAGGAGCCTCAACAACAGGCGCTGGGGTTGCGCCTGGTGCTGCCGCTGGGGACGAAGTGGTAGCGGCGGTCGGGGAAGGACGAGGAATAACGCGATTTGGACGCGACCACGTATTTGAGCCTGGCGGCTCATTGGCCACAGGTTGCGTCGGAGCATTGCGTGGTTGTGCAGCGCCGTAGTTCGATTGCTGTTGGCCGTAAGCAGCAGCACGTTCTGCGCCTCGTGTCTGAGCACCCAAAATGCGTTGGTTGTACGCTTCTGCTCTTGCCAAAGCGTCAGCACGCGAGATTGGCTCGGTCGCCATAATGCGTTGGTAGCGAGCACGAGCTTCTGGAGTCAGACGACTAAGACGTTCAGTATGAGCGGTAGCCGGGTCTACTGGAGCGGCAGGGGCAGGCGATGGAACAAGCTCAGCCGCGACATTGTCGGCCGGTGCCGTGAAATAGCCGGCTCCGGTATTAGCAGGAGAAGGAACAGGTGCTGGGGCTGTCCCGCCGAACCACCCGCGAACGCGACCAAGGAGCCCCTGACGAGGCTGCGTGGCCGGAACGGATGCTGGCATAGGCTCCACTACCGGAGTTGGCGGCGAAGCGGTAGTAGTAGGAGCCGCTGCCGCTGCTGGAGTTCCCCCGGCTGTCCATCTCAAACCCGGAACGCGACCAAGGGTGTTTCGCCAAGCAGAGCCAAGTTGACTACGATAACGATAAGCAGCACCGGTAGCCAGAACGCCGGCTCCAATCATGCTTCGGCGACGGTACAGCGAGTTGTAAGCGTTGACTTCCCACGGCTCATCATCTGCGTAACCACCATCAGCCAGATAAGCGACTCCACCACGTTGGTGGTATTGGACGCTACCGCCCTTCGAGCGGTTGATGGCTTCGAGAAGTCCACGGTTGGCACTCGCAGCTTCGGCCCGAACCACGAACTCGCCAGGGGTGAGCATGGCTGGCACAGAGTCAGTGCCATAGGACCGATAGACGCGACTTGGTTCATTTGGAACCGTGCCGCCGGTTGCAAAACGGAAAGGATTGCCGCCAGCGTTAGGGTTGTTATTGTCAACGCGCGTCTGAAGCGTGCGAACACTATTCGATAGATTGATGAACGACGCTGCGGTATTCTGGATGCGCGTATCCAGCGTTGTGAAGGAGTTGGAAACGCCATCAAATGAGTCGATAGCCTGGAGCAGAGCGTTTGAGTTGCCACTTGCCGCAGCCTGCGACAGACCACCAACGTTGATTTGGCGTCCGCGAAGGTTATTCTCTAGTGGTGCCAAGCGTTGCTGCGCTTCCTGCGACTGCAAAGCCTGTTCGCGACGAATAGCCTCCTCGATGTTTGCAGTAACAGCACTTCTGGTGTTGGCACTACCAGTTTGGCCAGTTATGTTTTCAGAACGCTGCAAGAACCTAGAGATAACCCTTTGAGTTTGCTCAGGCGTGAACCCTGTGGTGTTTCGCACATTCTCGGTTAGGCGACCTATGGAACCAGAACTAAGGCCCATTTGCCCAATGTTGATTCCCCATCCGCCAGCATCAGAGAATTGCGAACCAAGACGGTCGCCATAAGTGCGCTCGAAAATATCGGCAGCGCCACTCGGATTACTTGACCTTTGGCGCAAAGCTTGTACTTCGCTTACGCGACCCATGTATTCGCTAACAAGGCCGCGATTGCTGCGCAAATTGCGAACTTGGTCATCGTTGGTGACGCCGGCTCGTTGCAGAGTTTCGCGATTCGTATTCAAACCCTGAAGCGAAGCCTGCTGAGTTGCCACTTCATTCAAACGATTTTGTTGTTCAAAGAGACGGTCGCGTGCGAGCGTCTGTTCAAGACGACTGAAAAACTGCTCGTGTTGCTGAGTTAGGTTCTGGAAAAACTCACCAGCCGACTCACGCTGGAATGTGATGAGTTGGTTCTGAGCCTGCTCCGCAGTAGCTGCATTTGCCAATAGGACACGCTGCAACTCTTGCATCTCGTTCTGTTGACCAGCGGTCAAGTTGAACGCACCGCCAGCACTCTCTTGAATGAGCGTGCGATGAACGTCATCAGCCAGCGGGCTTCCTTGGAAGCCTTGTAGACGTGTGCCACGTGCAGCCCCGACCCAATCCAGGGCGAGACGACGGTCTTCAACCGATAGGTTGTCCAGGCCGCGCTGACCTTGCGGCCGGCTGTATGCCTGGTTGACCAGGAGGCTGCCGCGATTGAGCCGCATCATCTCTTCGCCGTCAGCACGCAGGTAGCGTTCGCCGAGGCCAATGCGAGCATCAGCTTCTTGTTTGAGTGCCCCCAACTTTTCCTGCGCAGCTGCGTTCCTCTCGGACACGTCAGCCAGGTGCTTGAGAGCATTTTGCAAATTGGCTGCTTGGTCCTTCAACCGAGCCAACTGAAGCGCTGCTGCTTCATAAGCAGGCCCGCGTCCGCCGGTCAGTTCAAAGGTTTCCTGCTGGCGATGGGTCGCTTCGTTGATACGAGCGCGAACAGTCTGAAGCTGGCGACCGATGAAGTCTGGGTTGCTCGCTGCCGGACCGACGACGCCAGTCAATCGTTCTTGACGAGACTGCAAACCGCTCTGAAGAGTTTGCAGAGAGAGTTGGCTGAGCACATCATTCGGGCGTCCGCTTTGCTGGGCCGTAACCTCGGCTCGTACCCGGGCCGTGGTGACGCGGAGTGCAGCCAGGCGGTCCATGCTTTCGCCGGCCACGCGAGTGCGACGAACAAACTCGTTGACGTTCTCGGTAAACTCCTTGCCGGCCTTCTCCAGGTCCTGGGCAACTTGTTGACCAAATTTCTTCAACGGGTCAGCCAGCGGGTTGATGAGCTTCTGCGTGAACTCGGTCGCGTCAATCTGCATCTCACGCAAAATCTGCGCGGTGCCGCCCGTCGCCCCGACACGTTGAATCTCAGACAGAACGGTGTTGATGGCGGCGTTTTGTCCGCCTGTTGGCGTACCGCCGAAAGCGCTGACAAGTTGTTCGCGCACCTGGCGGGAGAAGTCAGACGGCTCAAGCGGGTTGGTCGAACCAACGCGAGCCAGGATAGCCGGTAGAACGCGAGCCACATCGTCAGTTGCCCGGCCGTGCTCAAGCAGACGGTTGCCGCGCTCATCGCCAACGACGTGAGAGATGGTTTCAAGCGGGCGAATGGCTCCACGGTCCTGGCGTCCCAGCTGAGTTAGAGCTTCGGAATGAGCGGTGACCGGCGTAGCCGTGACGTTGCCATAGAACACATCCGACATAGACTGAGCCTGCGCCCGCAGAGTGACCAGGCTGTCGGAGGCCGATTGGACCGCCAGCACGAGCCGGCCAAAGGTATGAATAACCTTCTCCTGGCCTTCGCGAGCCTGGTGCTGCGCCAACTCAGCACGCAATCGAGTATTGACTTGGGCAACCTGCAAAGCAAGCTCATCCAAGTATTGTTCTAGTGGTACGCGGCGAGCCTGAGCAATGCGAGGAATCAGTTGGCCAGTGAGACCCTCAGTGCTGAGGCGTCGAGCAACGTCGCGAGCGCCAATGTTCGGATTGTTGCGTAGTAACACTTCGGCCTGACGGTTGATGATTTGCGTGCTCTGCGGCAGGATTTGAGAAACCTGCTGGCGGTCAGCAGATTCCTGACGCGCGGCGAGACCTTGAACATCAACCGGATTCGAGATGCCGAACACGGCTCCGGCACTACGCCAGAAGCCGCTAGATTCACTAATGTTTTTGTCGAGTGTTTCATTGCGAGAAGTAGTGAGTTCACGCAGAACGTCAGCCATCGAAGAACGAACCAATGGGTCATCAGCAGTAGCCTGTCCACCTGGCAAAGTTCGTACTGGCACATTGGCAATCGTGGTCAAACGGTCCGAAATAATGGTCAACGCATTGCCAATTTTTACTTCACGAATTTCGTTTGCAGCATCCTTGATAGCACTTGTGAATCCAACCAGAGCGCCAGCTGCACCACCAACTGCGGCACCAATCGGACCAGCAATAGAACCGACAGTTGCGCCAAGAATCGCGCCCGTTGCAGCGCCACCAATTCCACGACGAGTTGTATATGTGCCTTCACCACTAGCACCAGCCTTGACTGCATTTTCAGCGGTGCCGGCCGATTGTTCAATTTGTCCTCCAAGTAGCGGAGCCAAGAACGTAACCGGTTGACTGGACAAAAAGCTGCCCGCGCCACTCAGCACTTGACCAGCTTTAGACGACTCGAACTTTTCGTAGCCAGCCTTCAAGCTACGATACTTATCGGCCATCCAGTCGCCAATAGCACCTTTAGCTGAGCGAAATTGGAAACCAACACCACCAGCGCCTGTGGCCTTATCCAGGTCGCTCGCCTTCGTGTGCTCTGTTTCAACGCCCAAATAGCGACCTGTTGAACTCTTGACAACCTTTGCCTGCCCAGCAAGAGCAGCATCAACTTGCTCAAGAGCCAACTTGTGTTTTTCGGTCGCAGAGATATTTGGATGAACAGCTTTCAGCCAACGTTCCTGCGCGGAAATCAGTTCGCGTTTGACGCGGGCTTCCGCCCGCCCGATGGCCTCAGTTTCAAAGGCGTGCTTTGTTGCATCGCTGACAGGACCGCGACCAGCCAGATACTTGGTTAGTTCAGCTTGGCCTTTTTCGCGAAGGTCACCGCCAATAAGCCGCTTTTGGCCAGTCTCCTTGTCGGTTTTGTACTCAGCAATATGACCGACACTGACGTTGCCCGTCCCCTTCTCTGCTAATGATTCCTCAAACGCCGCAGACCCAGGCAGGGCTTTTGCGATTTTTTGACCAACAGCAGCGCCAATGGTGCCGCCAAGAACGGTGCCGAGTGGACCAAACAATGAGCCAACAGCCCCACCGATAGCGGCTCCACCAAATAGACCAACTCGTCTGCCAGTTTGTCCATAATGGTTATCGCGAATTTCGTCGTCGCTCTTGCCTTCCTTGTACTGACGCAAGATGGTTGGGTCGCCGCCCTGCGAAGCAAGGTTCGGGTGAACGCGACGTGTCTCTGCCTCGAACGCCTTGTATTCGTGCGGCAACAATTCCGACTTCGCCTGGTCGAGCAATCGACGAGCGTAGTACGGGTCGGCTTCGCGTCGGCCGACGACTACCTTTTGTTTCTCAAGCTTGTCATAAGCCCGCCCAGCTTCTTTGAAACGCAACCGATTGTCGTCGGTAGGGTCAGCGGCAGCATCGAGACGAGCCTGGTCAAGAGCATCCTTGGCTTTTGCGAGTTCGCGGCGCGTCTTCTTGGTATAGCCAAGCGTATCGCCAGCCGTTGTGCTGTTGTACAACGTGCGGTAGAAGTCGCGCGAGCGGTGCTCACCGCCCTGTTGTTGGGCTGGATGCAGAGGGTCACCTTCGACGTGATACCGTTTCGACTCCGGCGGGTCCCCAGCGAAACTATAGGTCTCAGGCACCTTGCCCGAAGGAGGAGGCGGCAACGAACTGGTCGGACGCGGCTGCGGCGTCGGCTTATCAAAGAAGCTTTGTTCCGGAGCAAGGCCGCAAGTCTTTGGCTTCCTTTTCTTCTTCTGTCCATGACGCTCTTGAGCGTAGACATCGAAATAAGGATTGATTTTCTCGTGGCCATCAAACTCGGGACTGGCTATGAGCTTGCGAGCTTCATCCAGCGACTTCGTGCTGTCAAGCATCCGCTCACGAAACGCAATCGCTTCTTCAGTTACGCCCTCTTCTTTGATGAACCTCTGGCGCTCTTTTTTGAGATGTTCTTGGCGAGAAGTCTGTTTCTTTTTCTTGTCCTTATCAAATAGACTTGCCGGCACATCCGGCTCCTTCGGTTCGCCCGTAGGAGCAAAATCGCTAACGGTCTTACTGATGATTTCTTCTTTTGTCAGACTGACCGGGACAGTTGCCGCGTCCCCCTGCAATTTGTGACTTGGCTGCGATGCCAAATCCACGGCGTTCTTGTGCCGCTTCTTGGCTTCCTCTTCCTGCTCACGGCGCAGCCGCGACTTTTGGTTCACGTCGCTTTCAAGCGGCAGCGGCGCTTTTTCTTCAGGGAACGTAAATTCAACCTTTGGCTCTTTGTAGCCAACCGCCAAGTCCAGTTCCTTGGTCTTCTTGCTTGGGCGAGGCTTGGACTTTGTGGCGGCAGCCGCTTCCTCAGCGAACGAAAACGTGGTAGTGTCCTCTTCTGGGGCTGGCAGAATACCACGCAAGCTTGGTTGCCAATCTGGTGCCTTGCGAGCAAGCTTCTGAAGACGACGCGACAAAGTGCCTTTGCCAGCCTTCTCAATCTCTTCGCCATACTGCTTCAGATAACGAAGAAGCCCCTTCTTGGCTCGTGGGTCAGCACCCTTACCAGGCACTTCCAAGTCTTCAACCAAACCGGAAGTGGCCAACTTGTCCATAATGCGACGAATGTCACGAGGCTGTTTAGCTGCTGCTGCAACCGCAGTCGGGCCAGCAGCAGAACGACCATACTTTTTGACTTCTTCCCGAGTCGGTTGAACCAGCGATGGAACCGGAGTCTCATCGCCAGTAACAATTTTGGCAGAAGGTTGCTGACTGCGGCGGAAGTCAGCTTCGCTTGTGAAAACCTTTGCATCAGGCTGCGCCTGTGTCTGACCAGGAATGAAGAGCGGACGCGGCGGACCAGCCGGTTGGTCACCAGGCAAAATGATTGGCGACGGCTTCTTATCGCGAGCTTCGCGTTCTTGTCGTGCGACCTGAGCGGTAGGCCCTGCCTTGAGCTTATCGGAGGCAGACGAAATCGCGGCCTCGGGCACAACCAGGTCCTTTGTCTGTTCCTGGATGTCACGTAGGTCACTCGGAGCAAGCGTATCGCGAACGCGGCCACGTCCGGTCTGTTGTTGTGGCGGAACCGGTGTCTTCTGATTCTTCAACTGCCGATGGATGTCGGCAATTTCCTTCATCTCGTGCGCAGAAGGAACATCCACGCCTTCGAGTTCGTTCAGGCGACGTTCAAGTTGCTGCCTATCGGTCGGTCGAGGCACAGACTTTTTGACCGCGTCCACCTTAGTAGGAAGGGCAACAGTCTGGGCGGCGGCTGCTGGCTGAGTCCAGGCTTTCTCCGGGGCTGATGGTGCAGCGTCTTGCTTCTCTTGTTTTACAAAGGCCGGGTCCTTGCGCAACTCCTTCAAGTCGGCTTTGCTTGGAGTCAAGTCGGACTCTAGGGTCGCACCGCGAACTTCTTGGTCAACGAGTCGCTTACGCTTCTCTTCCGGCGTGAGGCCGCGACCGGCAACTTCGGGAACCGTTGTCGGCTTAGCAGCCTCCAACTCTCCCTTCATTTCCTGGAGGCGTTTACCAATGTTCTCCCGAGTCTCTTGAGGAGTCTTACCGGCGGTAATGCCGGCGGCAGCAAGCTGCTTGCCAACCTTCTCGCGCAGCGTACCATCCCTGGTATACAGTAATAGTTTCGATGCCTTATCGTCGCTTAGAGAATCGAGCTTGGCCACTCGCTTTTCAAAAGTAGCCTGGCTGATTTTACCGCGCTTTAGTTGGCTTTGGAGACCGGTGGTTTGTTGCTGACGATAAATGGCCGCAGCCTGAGAACTATCGCCAAGGCTACTATGGAGTGCTTCAAGACTATCGACCCTGGTTTCGTCAACGCTTTTGCCGGTACGTGCAGAAGCTTCCTCGGCACCGCGTTTGATATGGTCTTTGTGCCCGAACAGTTTTGCGCGAGCCACATCCGCAGCCGGCCCCTCAAAGTCGTGGGCATCATACTTGCCCATGCGCGTCTGGTATCGTTCCTCAATTGCAGCTTGAAGCTCTTTTTGGGTTCGTGGCGCTTTACCCTTATTTTGACGAGAGCTTTCTTCATACTGGATGCGCTTTGCTGTTGCCTGATAAACAACCGACTTCAAAGCTTCTTCTGGCGACTGTGTCCTCAGCGCCTTTTGATATTGACTCTCTAGGCCACGAGTCTTCTTCGCAGTCTCATAGCTGCGACCAGTCTCAGTACCACCCTCAAAATCGGCAAGATTTTGACGAATGTACTTTGGCACAGCCGTAGCTAACACGCGACCACGTTCTTCGGGAGTTTTGGCGCTCTTGTATTTGCTAGTCGTGCCAGTCTCCAGGTACGACGTATAGATGGTGCTCTTCAGGTCCTCGGCAGCTTGCTTGCGGTCTCGCTTGTCCAAGTAACCACTGAAGGACGGGGCCTTCGTTTGAAACTTGGCATACTTTTCTAGCGACCGTTCTGGATTTTCCTCACTGAGCATTTTGTCATAGCGAGCCTTGCGCTTCTCAACCTGCTCGGAAGAAAGCTTGCCAGACTTACCACCCGCCTCAGCCTGAGCAATCAAGTGAGCTTTCAGGTCCCGGACTATTTGCAGCGCAGGCACTGTTTGTGGCTTGGTTGCTGGAGTCGTAGCAGCAGAAGCTGCCGATTTTGGCAACGCGGTAGAAGTGACAGCCACATCGACAATCTTCACAACGCGGACAATGTTCTTGCCGAACCGCTCAATGACCACTTCAAGTTCATGCAGTGGCTTCTGAACCTTGGCACCAAGTCCACGAAACATCCTTTCAACGTCATCCTGAAAACGTTCAGGTAGCGCGCCGACCTTGACAGTCTCCTGTTTCGGCACCTGGTCGCCAGTTGCCATCCGCACAAAGCCGCCCTGAGCGAACGGCATACGGCCGTGAAGGTTCATCTCGGTCAGAGCGTGACGACCGATTTGACGAGCCTTACCTGGCGGAATAACAACCTCGCCAGGCATGAGCAATGCCGGGACAGTGCCGCCGGTTGCCATCTTCAGGATGTTGGACGCGCCGAGCTTTTGAACCGAGGACTTCCGGATGACATACGAACCCTGAGCAAGGTCAGCAGGAAAGGAGTCAGTGTTGCCTTCGCCAGGGACAACCCATCCGCCACGTTCGTACTTCTGCGGTTGCCGAGCCGGTAGGTGACGCCTGAGCAGTGTCTGCACAGCCTTTTCATGTTCTTCAGGAACCTGGTCCTTGTCCCGAGTGGCCACGTCCGAGACCATGTAGGCAAGAACTTCATGTGGAGCCGTCAGATATGCCAGCGACTCTTGTTCCTTCGGAGTCAACTGTTCCTTGGTCTTACCCTTGAAATATCTCTGCATCGCCATTTCAGACCATGCAGGCTGAAGCTGCGCAGCCAACTTGCCGGGAACAGACTTTTTGTCGCGAGAGCCATGCCGCTTTTGCGTGCCCTCGTCGTAATCAATCCTATGAACGAATTCATGAAGCAGCGTCTTTGCAAGAAGGCGCGGAGACTTCAACTGGCGAGAAAGGGCAATTTCATCCGTCTCCGGATAAAACTTACCAATCGCGCCACGCTCTGGGAAAGTCTTCGATGGAATCTTGTCGTGAAACGTCACGTTCTCAGCAATACGCGACACGTCGAAAGTCTGGAAGCGTTGTTGCAACAACTTCATTGCTTCCGGCAAAGCGGCTTCGCCGCCGATGTCGAACTTTTTACGACCGCGCGTCTGCACTGTTGGACTTGGCGGGCTAACACTCAGACGCGGGTCGTGAATCGTAGACTCATCGACCTGAGCCCCTGGCAGGCCAGTAGCAACCGCTTTGTCTGAAGCGAGAATCCTGAGAAGCCGCGACTGCTGGTCCTCATTCATCTTTTTGGCAGTCGCCGGGTCAAGCGCGATGAACCGGCCGGCCTTGTCAACCGCTAGGTTGCCCTTGTGCTTGTCAGTAAGCATCCAGCCCTTTTTGGCCATCGACGGCAACAGTTCTGCCTGGGCCTTCTCATGAGCTTCTTCCTGCTGATGGTGAGGAAGCTCGGTGAGCGGCGTCACATAAGGCAGACGCTCCATGAACGTTGAGCGTTCACCCTTCTTGACAGTCATCGTGGCTGTCGGCTGCAACACTTCATCAATAGGCGGGCGAGCGGTTGCGTACTGCCAAGGCTTGAACGGCTTGCGTCCAATCTCAGCGGCGTATTTGTTTGCGAGGTCCGGTGCTTTGTCGGCCTGAGCGCGAATCACGTCGCCATCGGGCGTCTTGATAGCCACACCGAAGGCACCGATGCCAGCAATCGAGGAGCCGGCCGGGATACGCTGCAACACTTCCTTCCTGCTGAGTGTAGCAGCCGCCAGGCGGCGAATGTGAGCGATGGTTGCCTTGCTCTTCTTCTGGTCGCTTTCCGGGCTGCCAGCGTGAGCACTGAATCGCGTCTCTGCGTATTCCTTGACCTGGTCGTACAGATTACGAAGCGACTCATGCTGACCATCTGGCATGACATCCAGACCGCCAGCAAAGCCACGGCGCTTTTTCAGTAACTTCTTGACACCAGCGATTCCAAGAGCAGTAATGCCGGTAGCAACCGGCTGCGAACCTGGAATCCACATGCTAGTGGCAGCTAGGAGTCCATTAGCGGCAACGCTCCCGGCAAGAGCAGCGGCAGTTATCTCTTTCTTACTTAGGCCAGTTTTCTTCTGTATGAACTCATTGATTGGGTTGCCGTATTGTGGCGGAAGCTCAGACTCATCCTCTTTTGGATACTTCGGCAACTTGCTGAAGATGTCATCGCCGCCCTTGGCCAGCCGCATCTCGCCGCCGAAGGCGGCTTTCTTGTAGTATTCCGACCACGTGTCGTCTGCGACAAAGCCGAGCTTTTCAAGACCCTCTTTGTAAATCTTCGAGCGCTTTTGTTCCGAGCCCGCCGCAACAATGCCGAATACCTTTTGGCCAGCAGATTTGGCAACGCCCTGGAGATTGCGCAGGAAGGACAGTGTGCCCTTCTGGAGAGACTTGTTCGTGTGCTTGAAGTCGCCGATGCCGTCCTGCAAGAAGTCAATCTTCAGGGCGTTGATTTTTGGCATGTACTCGAAGAACACATCGCGATTGTTTTGTTTTGTAACATAGCGACCACGGTCGTCTTGCTTGACATCGTCGAAGTGCTTCTCGATGAGAGGCAGAACCATCGAGCCATCGGCGGCAACCAGGTCGGGCGTACCGCCCTTGCCGAGCTTCTGAGGCTTCTTCTTGTTCTTGCGACGAAGCTCTTCTTCAAGCGACTCCTTCACATTCTCGATGCGGTCGCGCTTTTCCTGTTGGCCAACAGAAACCTGGTCGTCCAGGCCGTGACCACCAACGAGCGAGCCGGCTGCCAAGATTCCGGTCGAGAGCCACTTCTTGACGCTGTCACCAAAGCCGAAGCGCTGACGCGGCGTCTCGCCGCCGAAAGCTTGCTTGATTTGGCGCTTCTTCTTCTCGTCTTCCTGAAGGCTTTTCTGGACGTGCTCGACTTGTTCGCCACTTCGCTGTTTTGCGACTTCGTAGGCGTCACCGGAATCAACGCCTGTTAGCAGTCCAAGGCCGAGAACGCTATTCGCGAGAAGTGACTTGACCGTGTCACCAAAGCCGAACCCTTGGCGGGCTTCGCCGCCATCGGCAAAACGATGTCGGAAATAGTTCTCGACGCCAATGTCGCCCCCCTGGTTCATGGCTGTCAAGAAGCCAGGATACCGGCGGTCAACCGACTGCGTCGAATCTTTCTTGGTGACGTGTTCGCCCGGCATGACGTGAGCCGCGACCGAGTCGGTAGCTCCCGAGCCGGGAACATAACCGCCCTTGGCGAAGCGAACGCCAGGTTCAACCTTTTTCGGAGTGAAGCTGCCCGGGGCCGTGCCGATGAAGTGCGAGAGGAAGCCGCCGGCCGTCTGGCCGAAATTCTGTGCGATACGGACTGCGGCGAGCGTGGTGATGACCGGGATAAGTGGCCGAGCCACATCCAGGACCTTGATGAGTGCGCTGGCAAGGTCCAGGGAGAACCGCACAAAGCTCTGGAAACCCTTGCTCTCCACGATGCTTCGCATGAAGCCAAGGAACTCTTCGTTGACCTGGCTCAAGCGACGGCCAAGCGATTCCTGAGACTTCTCGGCTGCCGCTGTCAGGGACAGGCTGCCGGTTTGAGCGACGTTCAGGGCCTTCTGAGCCTCACTGAACTGGAGAATCATCGGCAGAACACGGCTGACCTGACGATAGCCGCCAAGCTGCTCGATGACCTGCAAGAAGCGCGGGTCCGTGGTCGGAATGTCCCGCAGTGCCTCGTTCAAGCGGCTCACGGCTTCATATGGACCAACGAACTGATTTTCGAGGTCGGCACGACCAAGATTCTTGGCTTCATCCGCTGTGTACCGCAAATTCACGCCGAGTTCGCGGAGCGACTCAACAGTCTGAGGACGCTGAATGCGGGTGAAGATTGTCCGCATACCGGTCGCGATTTCAGCGGCCGATTCTCGTGTCGTGCTACGCACGGCTGTGAACAGAGAAATGAACTCGTTGAAGCTGCCGCCAGCTGCCTTGAACGCACCGCCGGATTTGCGGACGGCTTCGATAAGGTCGCGCGACTCAACGGCAAAGCCGCCGGCAACCGCGTTGGCTGCACCAAGGGCTTCGCGCGTTTGGTCTACGTTGGTGCCGAATTGACGCCAGATGGCGATTTGACCTTCGGCCGTCTGAGCCATCGACTCGAAGTTTGGCGCGAGGTCCGTGAGGGCAAGGGTCTCAAGATGGCCCTTGACTTCTTGAGCCGACAAGCCGGCCTGCTTGAAAACGAGTGCCGCGTTAGCAAGCTCTTTGGACGAGATGCCCCAGGTAGTCGAGAGCCTGGTCACTTCTGACGCAAGCTCAGCCAACTGCCCCTTGGTGTCGCCGCCAACCTGGGCAATCTTCACCATCGTGCGGTTGAAATCAATACCGGCCGCAATACCTTCTCGAAAGGCTTGCGCGACTTTCACAATGGTAGACGCGCCTACGGTGAAGGCAATGAAGCGGCGAGCGGCGAGCCCGGCTTGAGCCCCAAAGCGTTCGATGGCCGTGGAGCCATCATTGATGACCTGGGTGGTACTGCGCAGAGAGGAGGAGGTTGCTGAGGCCGCAGCCTGAGTCGCGCGAAGCCCCTGGTTGAGGTTGTTGAGACCACCAAGAGCTTGCGGCTGGAGGCCGAAGGCGAGCGACAGGTTCGCGTTGCGCAGCTGCTGTTGAAGCTGCTGCACCGCAGCCGCCGCAGACCCAGCTTGAAGCTGAATCTGAAGTCTCGCAACAATGTTGAAATCAGCCATTGGTTACCCAATAAAAAAAAGGGCAGCTGCGCACCTTGTCTGAGGCGAAGCTGCCCTTTCCATTGCTTGTGAGCGTGACTATCCGGCGGGGAGATTAGACCGAGACTTCTTGCGGTTCGGGTTCTTCGTCTTCGACAGGAGCAGCGTTGTCCTGGGTGCTCTTGTCGGTGTCCTCAGAAATCGGTTCGTCGTCGTCGTCCAAGAACGGCGCGAAATCGACTTTGTACTCGCCATCCTCGGTGAGGAGGTTGCCATCGGTGTCCACCAGTTCGCCCTTCTCGTTGATGAGGCGTCCTTCGGAGTCCACCAGGCGACCATTCACGTCGATGAGACGGCCGGTCGTGTCAACGAGATGCAGTGTGTCGTTGACGAACTTGTACTTCCTGAGAAACTTGTTTTCGGGCAACTGGTGCTCGAAGTCGTCGTCCAGGCCATAAATCATCTTCCCAAGCGTTGTGGCCGCTTGAGGAGCGACGGGGTCGTTATCCCTCGTGAGATAATCTTCCACGTCCTTGAAGTATGGCTTCCCCGTATCACCATACACCGTGCAGGTCGCGACGAGGTAGTTGAAGCGCTCGTTCTCGGCCTGAGCCTCGGCCGTGTGAAGGTCGAGTTGGTTGCGGTCGTAGTTCAGATTACGGAGTTCCCAGCGGTCCCGGCGCATCTGGATGGCCATCTCGCGGGCGTCCTTGAGCTTGCGACCACCCTTTTTCAGCGACAGTTCGTAATCGAGCAATCGCTTGTTGAGTTCCTCGAACCGCTTCTGGCGGGCGTCGTCCCATAGGTTCTGGTCGCGCATCACCGCTTCGATGCGGGCTCGAACGATTGCGCCGGACTCGATTGCCTGGCGGAACGCTCGATTGTAGACCTGTTGTCCGCCTTGGCGGGCTTTGTTGTCCGGCCGGCGCACGGCAAGGTTGAGTTCCTTGTCATCGACGGTGACCTTGAAGTTTTTCTTGTTCTCGATTTTCTTTTGGTCGGCCATGTGCCTCCTCCTTTGTGCCAGATACTACACGTCCTGGCCATTCCGTTTCACTACTAGCTGAGTGGAATACCGATTCCACTCAATCTTGTACAACTGCATCTCAGCCTGCACCGCGCGAAGCTGATTGTTGCCGTTGGTGAGAATATCCGTGCGACACAGATTCCAAATCTCACGCCAGGCCAGTTCTTGTTCAGTGCAATCCATCTCGTCCTTGCCATGCCCCCAGAGCCTACCGAAGTGGGTCTCAACGTGCGACAGGGCTCCGATGAACGCCGTGTGGAGCTTCTTTTCGAGTATCTTGAGCAGACGCCGCCTGGAGGCTTCCTGGAAGCTTCGCTGGGTCGCGTGCTCTTCAACTTCCTTACGAGTGTTGGCCACGTTGCGTAGCCGGTCCATTTGGTCCATTACTGTGTCTTTCCTGTTATGGCTTTCGCGCCCAAGTCAGCCGCCGCCATTTGCAGCCTACGTTTCGTGTCCGGCATATCCTGTTCAGCAACCTTGCCGTGTTTCTTGAGGTAGTCGAACCGCTGCTTCAACAAGCCCCGAGTCATCTCGTCGTTTAGCTCATTGATTTTCGCGGCATCCTTGCTTGTGCCGGCCGGGACGAAGATTTCGCTGCTGCCACGAATCTTTTCGTTGGACACGATGTCTTCGGCGGACTTCTTGAGTTGGCGCGCTTCACGCTGTCTCCGCTGGTCGATGAGCCAGCCATCCAGCATGTCGTCGTCTTCGATGATGTCATCAGATGGGCAGTCCGGATGCTCGTAGATGTTGTCGTAGAGATTCGACCAACCCACAAGCGACCGTTGTTCCTCCGTGTAATCGACGGGCGACACGCCAAAGACGTGCCCCTCTCCCTTCCTGCATATCCAAATACTTCGCCAGGGGTCGGTCCGGGCTATCTCGCGAATGGCTTCCTCGCCAAGACGCAGATGGCTCTGAGACTGCATGACCAGGTCCAGGAGGTCACTTGGCTCCTCCCAGAAGGTCTCGCCAACGAAGACGGGGCTTCCGTTTGGATAATACATCGAGCAGCCCAACAAATACCTGTTCCGTGCAAGATTGGCTGCGCCTTGGCAGGAAAGGTGTGCATACATCGCTCGCTCGGCGGCGAGCCCGGCATAGACGCTCTTGGCCAGGGCCAGGGCCTTGCGTGCGACTTGCCGCTCATTCGACTTGAACGTGAGCTTGAACAGCTTCAGCTTGAACTCCTCAATGTCCTTGGGGAGCCCGACGTATTGCTTATCTTTTTCCAGAGTCCAGAGGTCGTTGTCCATCAAGAACGCATAAAGCTCATCTTCGCTGAAGAGGCCCTCAAGCTCGGACTCCCGAAACACATCAGTGAACAGTTCGGCGGCGATGTAGAGTTGCTCGCGCGTCGGCTGACGCATGATGATGGTGGTGTTGCGGCCGTCGAAATGGACCGGGCAACGAACGGTGCCCGAGCAGATGCGGGCAACGATAAGTTCGCGTTCGTGAGGCTGCACTATTACTCCCGCTTCGTCGTGGCGATGAGTCGCAGAGCCTCATCCCTCTCCTGCTCAAGCTTCTTGACTTGCTCGCGGAGTTCCTGCATCTTCGCGTGGAAGAATGCCGACTGTGATTCGAGTTGTGAGTTGCTTTCGAGAAAGAGCTTGCCGACGTATTTGCAGATTGCTTCGTACTGAAGTGGTTCCACGCTTTGCGTTCCTTCCGTTTACTAATGATGGCTGGTTCACTCCGTAGTGAACAACAAGTTTCATCTTTCACCATCCTGAGTTTCACCGCCTAGAGTGAAACTCTCCCGCCTGATATTACACGAGTGGTCGGCTTCGACGTGGCGAATGTATCATCCTTTGGATGAGTCACGGTTATCCAAGGAAGGGTTACAATGAAGACCACAGAAGTCAGGTGTAAAAAGTGCGGTCACACAAAACCAATGTCAGAGATGTCGAAAGCTAGGCGACAAGAGATATGCAAAGCATGTCACAATGTCTATGCTAGAGCCAGGCGAAAGCAGCCGCAGGTTCGTGCTGTAGAGCGAGTAGCTCAAAAGAAAGACTACCAACGCTGGCGACATGAGATTCTTTCAGCCTACAGCAAGGGAACCATGAAGTGTGCGTGTTGCGGAGAATGGCGTCTTGAGTTTCTGACTCTCGACCACATCGACGGAGGCGGCAATCAACACCGCAAATCTGGCATGACTGGTAGAAAGTTCTATCTCTGGCTCAAGCGCGAAGGCTTCCCGCCAGGGTATCGCGTTCTATGTATGAACTGCAACTGCTCCATCGGCTTCTACGGCTACTGCCCACATCAAAAAGAAAAGGCCGAGACAAATGTCTCGGCCTTGGATGCTCCGTGAGGAGCGTTTGGTTACAACGCGCTCGGGTCTTCGGGATGCGTGACAGTAAGGTCGTTGAAGGTCACATAGCTGTAGGTCACAGTGGCGTTGCCGCCGTTCTGACCAGCATTCGCACCACCGTAGTTGACCGAGGCCAACTTGGACTTGGTGCCGAGGTCGAGCTTCGTGCCTTCGGTCATCCAGATGAAAATCTTGCGGTCAGTCAGGTTGCTCGCTTCTTCGAGAGCGCTGACCTGGTCGCCGGCCGTGCTGAGGACTTCGATGTCGCAACGAACTTCGACCGGGAAGTTGACGTAGCGGTGGAACGGACCCTTGCGGCCAAGCTCGAACAGTTGTTCGCGGCCAAGGTTTGCGGAAACCTTGATGCTCTGAACGTGAGCACCGAACTCGCCGTTGGTCAGTTCGTTCGTGCCGGAGCTTGTGATGCCCGGGATGTCCTGCGGCAAGTGACTGTTGACCGGGCCGGCCGGGTCAGACGCACCGAACTTGATGTGCTGACGACGGTTGACGCCTTCGGTCGCGAGCGGCGCGTCATCGTTGTCGAAGGAAGTCGTGGTGAAGGCGTTGTTCCACACCTTGTTGTTGCCCACGATGGTGACTTGCTCAGTCGCGTTGCCCTGGACCTGGATGTTGTAGGCGAGCGAACTCACGTACACACCAGACATCTGGCATTGAGCAATCGTGGTGCCGGACGCGGAGTCCTGCGTGTCGTTGAAAATCGACAGACCAACCGTTGCCTTGACGTTTGCGCGACCCGAGAGACTCGGGACCGTCGCACCGTGCGTGGCAAGGTGGTAAATCAGCGGGTAGCCGTCGAGAACCTTTTCCATCGTGATTTCCACGTCCGGAATGTTCTCGATGTTTTGGTAGATGGAAATCTGACCAATCTCGAACACCTGTTCAAGGTTGAACTTGGTGTTGATGCCGAGGCTCTGAAGGCCGTGAACAGCCTTGTCGTCGGGCGAAGAATACGCCTCGATGCCGCACTTGGTAAAGGCGGCTTGCTGCACGGCATAGAAGATGCGCTTATTTGCCATGTTCGTTGTGCTCCCTGTGGGGTTGTTAGACTATCCGTTCGTTGCCCACTAAGATTTACACCGCTTACGGTAAATCCAGTTCAAATGTGCCACGAATTGTGGTCGCCCATATGGACCCGGGCATACTCGCGTCTGTAGACTGCATGTTGGCCGTGCTGACAATGTTCCAGCGGTAGCCGCCTTCGCCTGTAGGGGCGACCAATTGCGGATACATCATTGCGCCGGTCACTGGCGACCCGCCTGCGTCCAATGGGAATTTCTCGTCTTGGAACATGCGATTCAGGTCGAATAGAAAGAACTGCTTTTGCCACTGGTAGGTGATGGCGTCGTGCAGAAACTTCACGTCGTCCGGATTGTCAGCCAAGACATGGAACAGCACATCCTGACGAACCCAGGCTCGCGTGCTGCCGATTTCATATGGCCGGCGCGATGTCCGTGGCGTGGCTTCCACAATGACAGCCGGCAGCTGAATACGATTTTGAGCTAGGATGGACCATGCTCCGCTTCCCTGCTGAAGGAAATGAACGTCGTCCCCACGCATGGAGTTGGTCTGTATCTGCCTCCACCAAGGCACACCGCCGTGGGTGAAATGGACATAGCGGTAGCTATGTTCGCATGTCACAACACTGGTGGGCGGAATGGCATTGTCAAATGTCACACGCCCAAGTGGGTAGTTGATTTTGTGAGCATAGGTGCCCGTCGTGGTCGCTGTCGGGTAGAACGTGCCATCGACATTCACGCCGCTGACGCGGATTGGTTGGTAGTCGTATTCGACGCCGGTCTCCCACACCCAATCACTTCGGAACCCCTCCCAAACCTGACCAGTGCTGTAGTATGGGTCCTCACTCACCAGGCGAAGCTTGTGCTGGTCGCCGCCATAGACGCCGGGCGACGGAATGGACACATTGAAAAAGCCGCCGACTTCCAGGAGGCCCCAATTGAAATAGGTGATGATGTTGGTTTCGAGGGTCTTGCTCAAAAGGACATCGCCGATGTGCTGGATGCCCTTCAGTTTCGTATAGTCAGACATTATGTCCTCCTGAGTAGCTCTTCTTCGAGAATCACATGGATGACGCCTTTCGGCTGCCCATTGACGAGCGGCGCGAGCGAGCGAGTCAACCAGTTGTTGTCAGGGGTGCCGCCGTTGGGCCCAAGTCCCCAGCCGGAATGCCCGCCGCCTACCGGAACCATGACGCCCATGCCGGTACGAGACCTATGTTCGGTTTCTCCGGTGTGCATGTACCAATGGGTTGTGATGAGGTCCCCGGGACCTCCAAGCAAAAGCCAATTCAGCCAAGGGATGCTGTAGCCGCGCTCGGGAGAGACGTAGACAGCGCCGCTCAACGCGACCAGGTCGTCGAATTGCGAGCGTAGCACGCGGACCACGAGCCCACCAACGAAAGTGGAACCGGTCCGGATAAATGGCTCCAGTTCAACTTCGACATTGTTTTGAATTGTGTTGATGAGCAGGTTGATGAACGACTCTGGGTCAATTGTCGGCCTGGGACCGCCGCCAATGAGACCAAGTTCACCACGCAGTTGGCCGCGCGACTCAGTCAAAGAGACATACTCCGGCGACTGCTTGATGAGCGTCTCGATTGCTTCCGCCACACGAGCCCGAACCGGCCCAATCATCGAACTGAGAATGCCAGAGAACTTCCTGACCAGGGCCTGTGCTATCTCCTGCTCAACGAGAACAGGGTCGATGTCCAGCGTGATGTCTATCATTGGTTGGTGCGTTCCCACGTGGCCACAAAATAGCGACCCTGGATGATGTTCGAGTAGTCGCCAGGCTCGCCAGCCAATTTGTACTTCAGTCGCAGGACGCCGCTGATGTTGTTCTGAAGAATCATGTGGTCGCAGCGAAGCACCTTCGGCAAGTCCGTAAGGTAGCCCTTGGTCTGACACATGCCGTAGGGCACCCGTAGGTCCACGCCTTGAACCGGCTTGAGAAACTTCTTTGGGTCCCATTCGCAGAGAAAGCGCAGTGTCTCGGTCACTTCTTCGGCCCGTCTGCCTTCGCCATTGCAAAGTGGACAGAGCGAGCCCAGAGGAAAGCGCATGGGCCCACCATTTTTCCAACGATTGGATGGCTTGTGTCCGATGGGGTCGCTCACGCAGTTGACGCACAAAGTCATCTTCGGCGGATAGACCAAAAGACAATCCTTGCCGAGTTCGAGAATGAGGTCGTCGATGGCATCGCGAATGATGTTCTTGACATCGGCATCGAGCGTGAAGATTTTTCCCATTAGCCATTCCATCCTGTTGGGTCAGTGATGTAGCGGCCGTCCAGGACGGACCAGTGCCCCGGGTCTTCACCCGAGGGAATGCTTTGAGCCCCAGCCGGCGTATATTCGTCGCGGGCTCCGTTGTCGCGCGGCCGCACGGTCACCAGACCGTTGACCACGTCTTCATCAGTGCGAAGGCGGATTAGGACTGCCATAGTTTCTCCTTAGTAGTTCATGACGCTGCGGACATCGCGTCCGCCGAACATGCCAGCCGCGTAAAGGCGGAACGGGGTCATGACGGCCGCTCCAGCAACCTGTACCTGCCCGGACTTATATTCGAGCTTGGCGTTCTCGAAGGCTGCACACCAGCCTTTTTCCAGCAGCTTGAGCAACCACGCTGCGCGTTCGCGCAAGTCAATCTTCGATGAGCCGTCGCCGACCGCGATGGCTTGCTTCGCAGCCAGGAGCGCGGCCCCCTGGTCCATGATGCAAGCCGCCTTGAGAGTCGCGAGGTTGATGAATGAGTCGTCGCGTGTTCCACCAGCATCGTCTGTTGGGTCCGGCGCGATAGCCGGCGTCGTGCCGATGGTAATCTTGAAGTCTTGAGTGAAGTCCATCTCGACGGTGACCTGGCGAGCCGCTACAGCGAGCGTCTTTTCCAGAATTGCGTCCGTGTAAGAAGTCGAATCAGCGTCATTGACCAAGACGCGAAGTATGTCGGTGAGTTCAGTTGGTAGTGCCATGCAGAGTGTCCTCCCAAGGAAGATACACGAAAAGAAAAGGGGCGGTCCATCAGGACCGCCCCTCGAACCCTGCACCCATCACAGGAGGTAGATGGGAACGCTTAGAATGCGCCCAGGAGGATGCGTCGGCTGTCGAGAACGGCAAAGCCGTGCTCGCCGAAGCCATAGACGCCAGCCCGACGTTGACGGTGGAAGGTCGGGTCCTCGAAGATTTCGACTTCAGCGCGAATCGGCATCACGAAGGAGTCGCGATTCTGCATGTCGAGACCAACGACGAGTTCCACTTTGTCGTCCGGGAACGTGCCGCCGAGGGTGTCTTCGTAGTAGCCCTGGTATTCCTGGCCCACGCCAAGCTCGTCGATGTCGTGAAGCACGACGCCGAAAATCTTGGACAGCGCGGCCACGCCGTCAGGACCGCTTCCGCCAGCGAGGAAGATTTCGCGACGAGTGAACTCGTCAATCTGGCTCAAGTCCCAGGACCGGATGTCTTCGAGACCTTCCGGGCTGATGTACAGGTCGGTCAGCTTGCCCTGGTTGAGGGAGGTACTGTTGCCGCCCGCATTGCGCCGCATGACGGTCTTCATGATGGCGACGAGGCGCTTCGTGAAGAGGCCAGCAGTGGACTTGTCGTCGTAGGAGACCAAGTTGCGACCGACGCCCGCTGCAAGCAGCGTGTGCCAGCCGTCGTTGTTGGCCTTGCGGACGAAGCCGGACTCAAGGACGAGCATGGCTCGGCCGATGATGTCCCAGCGTGCGTCACGCGCGTACTTCAGGTGCCAGTCAATCGAGGAGCCAACGTCATAGGTCGGAACCATGACGTAATCGCCTTCGATGTGACGTTCGGGAATGCGGCCAACACTCGGAATCGTGTAGGCCACGAAGTCCTTCTCAGTTCCTGGGCTGAGGAAGTCGAGAGGGAATTCCGTTGCGGCACCCGGTTGAAATCGGATGGGCTCGAAGATGCCCGCGATGATGTCGCCCTTCATGACACCTTGCTTCAGGGGAAGCGAGAGTGCCTTCGCAAGCTCACGTTGAGCCGCGCGAGCGACTTCGTAGTCATTGGACCCTGCACGCACCAGAAGTGCGTTCATTTCAGGGGTCGGCTTTTTGAGGCGCTTGGTTGCCATTTGTGTCATACTCCTATGGTTTCTGTCCGTGGGTTAGGCCGGTAGGTTGATGTGAACTCGAACGAAGCCGTTCTCATCCAGACCGCCGGCAAACTCGCCGACCTTTGGTGTTGCAACAACGCCGCCAGTCGCGGACACAGTCGGAGTCAGAACGCCGTTGGCAGTCAAGTACGCAGTCGCGCCAGCAGTCGGCGAGCCGGTGACCTTGTCGGTCACGACAGTGCCCTTGCGGAGCAACCACACGCGGTTTCCAACAGGGACTTCGTCCTTGTGGAAGTTCAGGTGATAGCGCGTGAGGTCAACGTTGACCACGTCGCACATCAGCAGACCCGCGACCTTCTTTCCAGAAGGGTTCGCATACAAGTCGGACTGGCCTGCATGGTCGCCCATCGCCGCACCAGAACCGCTGGTCTTGTGGCATAGGACGACGCCGCGCTCTGCGACGGATTCACAGGTCAGAGTGATGTCAGTTTCGAGAATTACTCGGTCAGGTTTCAGCATGGGACGAAGTCTCCTTTGTAGGTTTCTGTCTTGGGATTACTCTTCGGCGTTCTCTTCGTCCGGTTCGCAGCCGAAGTAGCTCGCGATGCTTTTACGCACCGCTTGGACTTGGGCTCCGGCGGCTTCAGAAGTTGCCAGAGCAGCCTCTGCGTCTGGCTCCGCGTCGTCGAGAGTCTTCGAGTCGGCAGCGCCTTCAGCCGGGTCTTCAGTTTCAGACCCCTTGCCGCTCATCGGAGCCGGCTTGTTGGTCGCCTTCGGCGGGTCCTTGGCCGGCGTGCCCTTCGGAGGCAGCTGCGCGGGCGTGAACTTCGAGATGGCCTTCAAGTGGGCAGCGAAGCCCTCGTCACTGAGATTCGTGAGCGTGGTCGCCAGTTCTTCAGCGGCCTTGACCGCTTCGGCGTCACTCTCATTGACCTTCAGCGCAGTCTTGACCGCTGCAATGCGAGCAGCCGTCTTGACCTTTTCCTTGATGGTGTTGAGTTCGTCGGACACAGCCTTGTGCGCCGTTTCACTCTTCTCGATGGTTGCCTTGAGAGCCTTGACTTCGTCGGCGATGGTCGCGGCATTCTTCTCAAGAGCGACAATCTTTTCATTCGCTGTCTTGAGAGCTTCGTCGGACTTCGCCTTCGCGTCTTCAGCAGCCTTGACCTGAGCTTCCAACTGCTTGCTGTTGGTATCAGCCAGTTGCTTCTGAAGCTTTTCGTTATCGGCTTGAAGAGCCGCAAGCTGCTTTTGCAGTGTTTCGTTTTCGGTTGCCATGTTATCTCTTCGCTCCTTTGGAGTCACATCCGAGGACAGTGAGGCTACTTCTGAATACCCCGATTCTAGCTTTGCGCGCAAAAATTCAGACAGTTTGCCCAAGGTTCCTCGAAAATCGTTGGCCTGAGTAAGGATGACACTGTCTGGGTTGGCAGGCTTGCGAACCAATCCCTTGCCAGAAAACACGATGTTGCGGAGCAAGCGCCCCACCTTCATGTCCTCATAAGCACCAGTGCCGCCATATGCCCGCAGATGTTTTGTGAGGAAGGCTGTCTCCTCATTGCGAGCGATGATGCGCGCTGTGCCGTCATTGGCAACAACCGCATAGTCGAAGCCCTTGAATAGAGCTTCCATCGACACGAACCAGCCGCCCTGAGCGATTTCGCGCAGGACGTTGTCCATACGTTCTTGAAGGTCCGGCTTGTCCCAATACTTGTAGAGGACCGCGCCAACGACAATGTGGAACTTCGATGGCAGGTCATCAACCACGGACTCGTCCGTGACCAACTCAGAATTTTCACCAATGACATAGCAGCCAATCATGTGGCCGATGATGTCGGAACAGTTGTGTTCGTAGTTGACCGGTTTGTCTTCCGGTGTGCGCCGCGCTGCCCAGGTCTCGAACCTCTCGAACACATCGTCATTCTTGTTCCAGCCTGTCGAAACCAGAATGGTCTTCAGGTAGTGGAGGTCAAAGTCTTCGATGGACGCCTTGGACTTCGAGCCGGCGAAGCCGAGAGCAAACTTGCGCAGTTTGTCCTCGTAGTTCTTGCCCATGAGGACCTTGTCGCTCAGGGTCAACGCCGAGGCAAACGCAACGCTGGCGGACGCCCGAATCTTTTCAACCAGGCCGGCGTCCCGCTCAGCTTTGAAAATTGGAATCTGGTACATTGGTGTTTCCTACTTTGAATGAAGGCGATGCCTGGTTTTGGCCTTCTCCTCGCGGAGTTTCGACACGCACCGTTACTACCGGACCAGGAGTAGAAGGTACTGACCTCTCAAAGAGAGCGGAACCCTTGCTGCCATAAGGTCCATCGCCATTCGTTACATACACCCCTACTCGTACTCACCACGGTAAAGGGCGAAGACGGAAGCCTGGAACCGACGCAAAACCTCCACAGGCGGGTCGCGGTCGTTCTTCTGGACATACGTCGAAAGCGTTGTACGATAGAGTTGCTGTACGTGAGCAGGAAGGAAGAGGTCGCTTGACACAGCTGCCTTCACCTTCTCCTGCGTAATCTCTTCTCCCAGCTGGAACTGACACAGGAGGGCGAACTTGAACTCCTCGAAGTCCTTCCCCTCGGTGTCCGTCAACTGACGAAGATTCTGCTTGCCAAGCGAGCGAAGGTAGACCGGCGCGACCATCTCATTGAGCGAAGCCAGCAGGTTCTCCGCGTGGGCCAACTCTTGAACGAACTGAGCCGACGTGCGCGGCTTGACCGTCTTCGATTTCCGCTTCGTCTTGTCGTTCGAGTTCTTCGGCCGGCCCTGGCCCGGGACGCCATGCTTGATAGCGTGTTTTTCAATCTGGCCTGGGTGGACGCCGTGCTTCAATTGCAACTGCTGCGTCTTGAAGTCGTGGTCCATCTCCTGCTTACTTGTTTCCTGGTCCACCTTTTGCGATTGCTTCTCGTGCTTGTGGGTTTTGTCAAGGACCTCATGGTTGTGCTCCTGAGTCTTGCCAAGCACATCCTTTTCGTGTTTCTGCTGCTGCTCCATGACGGTCTTCTCGCCAGACGCTCGCTCTTCGAGTTCGAGACCGACTTCGCTCGGGGTGACGGTGCCGCCCTGAGAGAAAATCTTCTGGAGTCCGAATTCGTGTTCTGGGTCGTGGAACGGGCTGGCCTTCTCGGGCAACATGCCATCTTCACGCTTGCGCATTTCGCGACGGAGCCGGACCGCTTCAATCTCTGGAGTCTCACCGAACCGCTCGACGACACTCTCCCAGGAAATGATGTCTCGGTCTGCCAGGTTGATGAGAAGCTGTTTCTCGCTCGCTTCGTCAGAGAGGGTCATGCGGTCGAACACCAGGGTCGCCGGGAACCGGAAACCCATCGCGCGTTGCACCAGGCGAATCTCATACTCCCAGAACTCGCGAAGGATGCTGCGGCCGTATTCGAGCCGCTCCGTCATGGTCTGAAGCGAGATGAAGTTGTTGGTGAACCCGGATTGCGTGGCCGCGCCTGTGAGCGTTGGAGGCACGCCGAGGCCGGCATAGATGGCTGTCAGAACCGGCTCATACTTCGTCTGGCCGAGAAAGTGGTGAACGTCGGTGTTTGTTTCGAGCAGGTCGATGTCTGGCCCCCAGATGAGGTCCATGACGCCGCCGCCGACGTTGTTCGTCAGCATCTCAGCCAGACGCTGAATCAAGGCTTCATTCGGAATGATGCGAGCTTCGATGTTGCCGAGCCGCCAGACACGGATGCAACTAATGGCCCCGTCGAGCGCCGCGAGGTCCGCCAGCTTCATCTTCGTCAGACAGTTCAGGTCGCTGAGGATGGAGTGGACCATTGGAAAGGCCCACGGCTTCCAGTCATCGCGCTTGTAGTAGAAAGCGCGTACCTTCTCCGGGTCGAGCGGAATGAGGCGCTTGCCCGACTTGAGCAGAGAGAGGATGTCTGCTGGCAATTTGGCGACGAGGTCCCGTTCAATCGGACCCTTCGGAGAGCGTATCTTTAGCGAAAGGTTTTGCGAAATCTTTATCGCGAAAGCGAAGTTTTCGCGGCCGAGAAATGGGGCAAGCTCTTCTGCTAACAACTCAACTGATAAGGGGTTGAGGAAAGTGTACCGCCAGGGTATCTCGCGCTTCAGGAGCTTGACCGGCTCCTCGACTTCTACCTCTGGCTCTGCGATGGACTTTTTGATGCGTTCTTCATCGCGGGCCGTCAGCTTCGCCGTCTGTCGTTTTACGACAACATTGCCGGCTCGATAGAGATAGTTTACGAATCGTTCAGACCGTTCCGGCCCGCCGACACGACGAAACCACTCTTTGTAGAAGCGCTCGATACGTTCATTGGGGTGGACCAGGTCGATGCCCTGAATGGCAAAGTCCGCCATGAGGTCGATGATGTTGCGAACAACACCGACGTTGAGGTAGGCGTTCTCACAGGCCGCGATGGATTCTTTGGGAGTGCCCGGCAACGCCTCGCCGCCGCGAAAGCTCTCATAGTCGCCACGGTCAAAGCCGTCGCGCACAGACACGCCGCCGGGAGCGACGTTGAGGAAGATGCTGGAGCCCTGGGTCCGCATGATGGGCTCGACCTTCTTCAGCGCGGCAGCGGTCTGGCTGAATGCCAGGGCTCGGCCGCGTTCATCGCCGGCTTCCCAGGACAGGTAAGACGAGGGCTCGGGGGGCTTTATGGGCTTGCTCACAGTGTATTCACATTGGCAATCCTAATCATGTAAGTTGAAGACACGACAGGAGTTGCAAGAGTATATCGAGTTGACCAATTCAATTGCTACAAATGGAGATACACCAGTTTATCGCCGACGCTGCACAACCGCGCCGAATGCTCGGCCAGTTTGCACCTTCTCCGTGTACCAGGATGGGTTCTGATGATTGGTCGCGCGCGCCGCGCGCCCCTTGCTGCGACCCACAATCTCCCTGGCGAAGCCGCCATAGACCTCCACGTCGGCCTGGATGGGCGTCAGCGCGAGGATGCGGGCAGCCATGTTCGCCATGAGGAGCGACGAGTAACGGTCTTTGCGAAGCCGGCCCTTCTTGCCGCCAGGTAGCTTGACCTCGGGCGTGTCCCAGCGGTCGCGCATCGTCGTCCCGGTCTGGGTGTGAACGATGGTCGCCAACTCGTCCTTGAGGTCTTCAATCTCCATGATGGCATCTTCGAGCGTGTCGTAGAGCTTCTCGGTCCATTCGTCATCGGCAATGACGCGGCCGCGCTCCTTGTCCTCTTCGATAGCAAGGCCGAGCACTGCAGTGTCGAACTGCGGGAAGAGGAGGACCTTGTCCTCGAAGTCTTTCTTCATGCCGTGGTTCGCCTGCACCACCCATTCCGATTTCGCGAAGTTGACAACTTCAAGTATGTGGTCGCCCACGAGGGCGTCGGTGTCCTTCGGGTCATCAAAGTCGATGACTGGATAGATGGGTCGCTCGCCTGCTGCGAGACGCTTAGGGTCTTGCAAAGCTTCGATGATGGAAACACCACCACCCTGAGAGTCAACACAGAGTCGCTCGCAAGGGAAGAGGTACATAAGCTCGCGAATCTTCCTGGCCGCATAGCTGTAGAAGTCATGCTCCTGAGTCAGCCCCTTCTTCAACTTCGCTTTGTGCCGCTTGCGCGTGGTGGTCCAGCAGTAGACAATGCGCCTGTGGTCCCCCCATAGCTCCAGGACAACAATCGAGAAGTTGTCGTGCTCGGACGCCGGGTCAATGCCCATGACGTATCGACGAGTGGGAAGGCCCTTCAGGACCGCGTTGAAGCAGACTTCGCCGCAGCTGCGGTGCTCGATGGGCGTGACCGGGTTGCCGACCACGCAACTCTGGATGAGGGAAGCCTTGAAAAAGCCGTTGCTGTCATTGGCGAAACACGCACCATATTCCATCTGGTACTGTGTGAGATGGACCGTGGCCCGGGCCTTGGCGACATTCTTCTCATCCATGAAGCCTTCGGGCAACAACTCGACGGGCATCCGGATGACGCAATAGTCACGCCAGTTGAACTTGGGCGGCACGTCGCCGCCGAAAATCTCCTGAAGCTTCTTGGGCTCGCCGCGCGACTCGATGATGGCCTTCCAGCGCCGCCAGTAAGCCGCAAAGTGGTTGAAGCCATAGTATGCGGAGCCGGAGATGATGGATTGGTTCGACAAGAACCCGATGCCCGTCTCCGCTTCCTGCTCATCGCTCCATAGACCCATTCGTTTGAAGGCCCGGATGCGTGCTGCCTCTTGAAGCTTCGCCACCGGGTCCATAGACACGCTGGCAAACGGCTCGATGACAGTTTCGTAAATAGGCAGTGGCACCGACGAGAATTCGTCAGAGATGATGATGCTGGCACGTTGACCACGAATCTTCGAGCCGTCGCCAATGGGCAACGCCACAATTTCGCTCTCGCCAATGCGGAAGACGCACCGGTCTACGTCGCGCTTGGGCCCATTTCGCCGGCTGTCGCCGCAGATGTCTTGCAACATCGGAGCGTTGTGCCATATGTTCTCGGCGTACTCGAACACATATTTGGCTTGCCTGAAGGCTGCGCCAACGATGACGATTTTGGTGCCCTGTGTGAACAACGCGCGTAGCACGCAGTAAAGCCCGAGCATGAAAGACTTGCCCGCTCCACGACTACCAACCAGCATTGGAAACGGCCGGTTCCAAAGCTCATAAAGCCAGGCACCCTGATAGGGCACGAGAGTCTTGTTGAACAGCCATTTGCACGTGAAGCCGAAGTATTCTGGCCGACGCATCAGCGCCAGCAGATGGTCGATTGGCTTCTCGATGTCTTCTTCGGTTCGCATAGCGAACGGGTTGACGATTTCGAGCTTGGTAGTGTCGCCAAGGTTCAACCACTCTTCATTGGCGATTTCGATGGCTCGTTCATGCGGGGAGCGTGACATTTTCACAAATTCTCTTGAACAGGCTCGACGCGATGTGCTTGCCGTACTTGCCGGCAAAAATCAGCCTGGTCTTATGACGGAGTTGTAGTTCGCAGACACGTTGCATCAAGAACTGAGGAGTGAGCTTCAGGTAGCGAAGCTTACTCTCTGGGATGCCGGACCCTAGTGGGAAGTTGACAATGTGAGCTAAGTCAAACTCAAGAATAAGATATGGATGAAGCCATTCATCGAGCCGGCAAAGCTCCATCTCGAATCGCTTTTGAACCAGGTTCTTGGCGAACTCAGCGATGCCGCCTTTGCGTTCGATGATGAACAGCTTCTCGTAGCCTTCGAGTGTGTAGTCCCCGGTATGAAGCGTCGTCTCAACCGTGCCAAGGCACCGGTCGTTCGCGGGGAAGACCCAGCCGTATTCGTCTTTTTCTCGTGTATCACGCAGGACGCGGTACTGGTACTTAGGACTCTTGCTTTTTTCGGAGGGCATACTTCATGACCAAAACATCTATGGCCCCTTCCGACTTGGATGCCACGATACTGATGAACTGAGACTCGTACTGAGCCTCATTCCCCTTGACTTTTTCGTGGCACCCATGACACAACGTAATGCCATTGGTGACCGCGTACCGCAGCGCTGGAACGTCGGCCCAGCGCTTGATGTGGTGAGGGGCGATTTTGCCTTTTTTGCCGCAGTTTGGCATCTGGCACTTGAAGCCGTCTCGCTTGAAGACTTCCATGCGCCACGCCTTATATGGACCGCTCAGACTTTCAACTCGCTTTGGCATTGTTTGTCTCAGCTACATCAGATAACACCATTCGACGGACCAGGTCCGCGAAATTCACCTGCGGAACCCAGCCCAGGCAGTTCTTGGCCTTGGTCGCATCCCCAAGCAGGAAGGGGACTTCGTTGGGTCTCATGTAGTCCGCGCTCTGGGCCACATAGGGCTTGTGGTCGTCGATGCCAATGACGGCGAACGCTTCACGCAGGAAGTCTTCGACTGTGTGCGTCTCACCAGTCGCGAGCACGTAGTCATCGGCCTTGTCTTGCTGGAGCATCAGCCACATGCCGCGCACATAGTCCTCAGCATGGCCCCAATCGCGCTTGGCCGTGAGGTTTCCGAGCATCAGCTTGGTCTTGACGTGGCCGGCCTTTAGGCTGGCCACGTACTTGGTGATTTTGCGGGTGACGAAGTTCTCGCCCCGTCGCTCGGACTCGTGATTGAACAGGATGCCGCTGCACGCAAAGAGCCCGTAGGACTCGCGGTAGATGCGCACGAGGTTGTGGGCCGCAAGCTTGGCGACGGCATAGGGTGAGCAGGGAAGCATGGGGGTCAGTTCGTGCTGGACCCAGCCGGTATCCTGGTTGTGGTTCGGGTCCGGCTCCTTCCAGATATTCGGCGAGCCGTGGTACATCACAGACTCCGTCACGTTGCCGCCAGTCAACATCTTGGAGAAGTCCATGCTCCGGCCCCGGCCGAACATCTCGCTGCTGCTGGCCTGGTAGAACCGAACCTTCGTGTTGGGGCAGGGCTCTGACATCCACCGGCTGTAGTGCCGTTGACGGATGGTTTCCAGAATGTTGAGGCACCCGAGGTAGGTCACCTGGGTCGTGTGGGCCGGCTCGTCAAAAGAGAGGCCGACGTGAGACTGAGCGGCCAGATTGTAGACTTCGTCGTAGTGGCCGTCCAGGTTCTCGTTGTAGATGCGGCTGACACTGCTCATGTCCGTCACATCCCCGAACTCAAGCCGGAACCTCGGCTCGTTCAGAAGGTGATGAATCCGCTGCGTGTTGGGCACGCTCACGCGGCGACACACACCGCATACGGAATATCCCTTAGAAAGGAGAAACTCCGCGAGGTAAGACCCGTCTTGTCCGGTGACGCCGAAAATCAGGGCTCGCTTATCCATTCCATCGCTCCTTTTGCAAGCTCTGCCGCGACACTAATGACGGGCAGCAGCCGTTCCCTGGGTCCGTCGAAAAACAGACACCAGCAAATCTTCCCTTCCTGCAAAACCTTCAGGTCCTGGGTGTTCTCTTCGGGATACCTCGATTTGAGGTACGCGAGAACCTTTTCGAGAAGCTCTTTGTTGTTGGCCCGGGTCAGCACAATCATGGCATCCATCCTTTGAAAACCGCGAAGGCAATGACTTCGAGAATCGTCAGCAACACCAGGGCCAAGATAGCGGCCTTCCGCTTCTGGAAAGCCAGCACGAGCAGCGCGCCCACCCAGATATGGGCAAACGCCTCGTAGCTTCCATTGTAGGAAATTTCGTGGCCGGGGATAGTGAATCGGCCGATGCCGATGAAAATGCTGACGAGCAAAATCCAGTTCATTCTTCGTCTCCTATGTCGAGCGTGTCGGGGGAGAGGATGGGCCGGTCGAGCCCGCCATCCTCATAGGTGTGCAGCGCGCCAAGTCGCTTGTATTCTTTGTCTGCGGCTTTCCGCATAAGCTCGGCCGAGCGACCCTCGCGGTCCTGGATGTCCTTTTGCTGGAGCATTTTCACCAGCGCGAGGATGTTGGTCTTCGAGGACTCCACGTCTTTGATGCGTTGGTCGCGCTGAGCTTTCAACGACTTCATGATGTTGTCGTATCGCTCTTGAAACTTCACGTACTCATTCGTGTGAGCCTGTTCGCTTGCGCGGGCAGCCTGAAGCTGGGTCTCCAGATTCAGGGCCAGGGCCTTGGCGTTGTTGTCGAACTGCTTTGGGTCGTAGTTGTGCCGCGCGAGAAGGTCGTCCATCATGGTTTCGAGCCGGCCCACGTCACGCAGCGCGTTTGAGCGGGCGATGAGGTTACGACTCATGAGGATGATGTACTTGATGGCCTGCATGACGCTGGTCTCTTCCGAGGGCAACACGTTGCCCTTGAATTGCGACATCAGGCTGATGTACTTCTCCTCGAACAGCTTCAGTTCCTCGCCGGAGAACTCCGACTTCAAGCGCTTCCACTCTTCGGACTGGCGAAGCTCCTCGCGGATGCTGATGCGGTCCTCGGGAGCCGGAACGGTGCCGCCGTTTTCGCGGATGAACTTGTGGATAAGTTCGGGACGCTTGCCGAGCTTGGTCGCCATGTCATCAACAGACAACGTGCCGGCGTTTTCGAGAATCCACTTCTGGTCGGTCTTGCTTATTCGTCCGGGTTTGGCGGGCATCCGAGGATTTCCTTTACTGCCAGTTCGACTTCCTGTCGTTTTGCCTTGGGCAGACTCACGCCGGCACGCATTTGCAAAAACGCTGCGCGTAAGTCCACAGGAAGCTTTTCATCGACGAGACGACAGAGTTCCTGTATCTCGACATCTTCACACACCGTCGAGTCGAGCTTGGTCTTGTGCTCGCCTTCGTCGGAGATGTAGTTGAGGTCGAGCGGCCTCATGATATTGGCCTTCGCCAAGTTCCGGTCGAGCCAAACCTGATACTTTTCGCAGTAGTGGCCTTCGTTGCAAGTGGTGCCGTTGTGACACTTCTCGCAAGGGGCGTCGTTGCGCCTGAGCTTGTCCCGGCGCAGGTTGATGAGCCGGTTGCGAATGTGGGTGTAAACGAAGTTTTCGAGTGGGCGACTTACATCGTATTTGTCCAGGCACTGAAGCCCGAAGGTCCGGGCTTCCTGTTTGATGTCGTCGAGGTCGTAGTAGCCGAATACGAAGCTGGGGGCCAGGATGGTGACTGCTTTTTCAATCGCTTCGAGGACCCGCTGCTCGGTATAGCCGGGCGGGAGATTCATTTCATAGCTTTCGCTGGCTGACGCCAGTCTCCTGAATCAGACAATCAAGACCCTCCGTTTACTGTCCTCTTGACTGGTAAAGTCGCTCGGAATACTCGCCGAGCCGACGCCGGGCAGCGTCATCGAGCCGAGGCCACAAAGCATCGCTGTCTGAGCGAAGCTCTTCAGCCTCGGCCGAATCATCGAGGCCGCAGGCATCAAGCTCGTGCAGCTTCCTCGTCAGATAGCGGTACATAAATTCCGCGCTCATTGTCGATGATACCCTCGCTCGGGCAACCTCCCTCGAATTCCAAAACCACCTTGGTCCTGGTGCCTTCTTTGGTCACCTTGGCCGAAACCAGGTTTCGGACAGTCTGACCACGAATCGAGACCCGGCCTCGGCCGGTCTTGCCGCGAATTTTGATTTTCGGCGCTGTCGAAGACGTGACTTCAACGCGCCCATTCACAAAACGCAACGAAGTTGCGTTTTTCAGAATCTCGAAGTGCTCAGATGCGAGCCCCTCAGACAAGTAAGAATTGTTCTCGCTCAAGTTTCTGTTCCTTCTGGACTTCTTCCGCCTGTTGTCCTAAAAACACGTCTCCATTGGCATTCGGCGTCCCGAACTCGGCGAGCTTACATTCAAACTCATGAGTCGTAAACGCCTCGGTCGCGCCGTCCAGATACAGAGCGACGACCGACTTGCCCCATAGGGCATTGTTTCGTAAGAAGTGGGAAGCGTGTCGCACTTCGGCACGGATAAGCAGAGAGGATGGCAAGGGTCCATACTGCTCGTCTTCGTAGCGGCAGCAGCCCTCCCGGAACTCGTCGCGCGGCGGCAGGCCCGGGTCCGGACAAGTCGGCACTTCAAAAAGGTCGCAAAGCGACCTGAAGATTTCCGGATAGTACCAGCAGCGGTCGTGGCCTTGCTTGTTCCGCCAATCCATCAGCAGTTGCCGGGCCTTCTTTTCAGTCGCCGTCATACTGAAAGTCTCCTTCGCACAACTTGTACTCGGCGAGCTTGTCCCACACGAGTGGGTGGTCGCCGGCAATCTCGATGAGCAGCCATTGTTCTGTCTGGCACATATGCCCGGGACAGCGCGGCTCCATGCGAAAACGCACATTCTTCAAAAGTGCCGCGAGTAAAGCCCGCTGGTCGGAAGGCTCTAAGCCTCCCAGGATGAAGCCGCGTCCATTGCAGGCCGGGCACGCCTCGGCCGATGGACCTGAAAGGTCATGACTCATAGCCCTATCTCCTTCATGGTAGCCTCATCCTTTGGCGAAGGCCACATATGCGTCCCGAACACAAAGTCCCAGAACGGCAACACGACGTTGAAGTTTTTGCCTGGGTAGCGATGGTGCATGAAATGGTAACGTTGCAGGGTCGTGTAGGGCCACATCGTCCGGAACCAGCGCCATTTTTGATTGTGCATCTCGTCGTGAATCAACGACCAGGTCCGGTGATGAATGGCGATGATGACCGCGAAGAGCGCGGCCAGCCAGGTGTAATCGAACCACCAGAGCGTGACCAGTAGAGGCGAGGCAATGAGAAGGCCGAACCAGACTTCGAGATTGATGTTGATGGTGCGGCCGGCCGGGTCCGGCTCGTGATTGAACACCCGGCAATACTTCCGATGATACAAGAAAGTGTGCCGCTCGTAGACCTGACGCAGCCAAGAAAGCGTTCGCCGGTGCATGAGCCAGCGATGGATGCCGTACTCAACAAACGACATGGCGAGCAAGCTCGCCAATAGAGCGACCGCGAACTCAATCACGCTGCGCGACCTCGTTCTTTTTCAGGATAGCTTCGGCATCGGCCGGGTCCGGCTGCTGCGTTTCTTCTTTTGCCTTGGCCCGCTCCGCTTCGGTTTCACGAACCTTGAGTTCGCTGTCGATAGTGTCTGGCATATGCCTCTCCGGTATGATTCATGGGGCATCGGCCCCTGACCATTCTACACGTGGCTGCGCCACGAGGACCGTACCCATGCTCACACCACAAGACAAAGAGTACATACGCCGCAACCCCGAAGGGTTGTCGAGAAATAAGCTCGCGGAGCGATTTGGCGTCACGCCCGGGGTCATTGCCGGCCTGAAGCGGGTGCGTAGTACCAAAGAAGTGGACTTAGAAAAGCGGCCTGCCGAAGTGGAATTTGTTCGCGATAACACGGAGCGTTTGGCGGACTGGCAAATTGTTGAAGCCCTCAGACGGGTGACCGGCGACCCGGTCAGCGTCTGGTGGGTGAGACGTGTCAGGTACAAACTAGCCGAACTCGCTGCTGAGAAGCTGGCGCGTGAAATGCAACAAAGCGAACTACCTCCCGCATCAGGAAGGACAAGTCTGTCCTTTGGAGACCTATAGCATACAGGCAGGGAAGGTGGGTTTCGCCCACCATCCCATGCCAACTTTGCAGCAACTCAGACAGAGCATCGCTCTGGATGAGCAGAGAAAAGTGGTGTCCGCTGTGCGAAGTCATGAGCACGACCATATCATCCTCCTTTGATGCGATGGAGCGTCCGCCAGGACGCTTCTTTCTCGATGGTGTCTAAGGCTTCATCCGGCCACGTCCCCTGAAGCAGCGCGGCGACTTCATAGCCGGCGACCGACAGAGCCTCCCCGGTTGCATGAAACGTCAGCACCATGCCGCACGTAATCATGCGTTGACGCAGCCGATTTAGTTCAAGCAAGATGGACCGCTGCTCCACTTCGCGGGCATCAGTCTGCTCTACCACTGACTTCCACATCTTTTATCCTCCGCAAAGCGTCACACACCTGGTCGGCGAACTCCACGTTCGCGAACCGGACCGCGCCAGCGGTCTGAAACAGGCGAAGAAAACCGGCCTCAAGAAGCCGGCCACGAATGCGGTGCATCTCGGCCGCGACAGCCGCCCTATCCGCCGCCAATAATATCACAAATCACATCCAGTTCGATGCGCTTCCGCGCGTCCGTAAGAGTTTCCAATCCCTTGCCGGCAGTCCTGCGAACTGCCTTATCCGGGGCGGCGTAGTCCGCCCCGTTGAGCATCACGGTCCAGGTTTCGCACAGCGGCGCGACCGAGTGCCACGCCGAAGGCGTAATTATCTCATAAGCACCGCCGCGAGCCAGAATCAGTTGGTGAGGCATCGCCGAACCAATCCCCAGGTGCAGCCTGTAGGCCCCGGCGAGCACCATGAAGGCGGCTGGCCAGGGGTGCGGATGCGCGAGAGCTTCGCTGTCATCGCATGGTGAAAAACGATGGAGACAAAGCCTCCCGTCTTCGTAGGGCGTCCACAGACGCACCGTCTCGGGCTTCCGTCGATTGATGAGCAGCCCGGACCAAATCTCGGGCTGCGTTAGCAGCCCTTCAAGTTCCGTCTGGCACAACGTCAGCAATTTGTCGAGCATGACAAGCCTCCAGGATACGAGCGGGGCCGGTTGCGGCGGGCCTTGAAAACACCGGCCGGCCCCTGCTCGTGAGAAGAGGCTACCAGAAAACGCAGTTTTGAGGCAAGACCAAATTTTTTTCGGTTTCGTCGTTTGCCATTTTGGAAGATTAGCCGAGACATTTTTTGAAAAGGGACCCGCTTGCTGCTTATGTAGGCCCCCCGGGGGTATGCAGGGGGGCGGCTACCCCCCTCCCAAACAAAAAAACCCCCCCGCCGCGCGGCACCACCCCCCTCTCTACCATGTCCCAACCATGACGGTTGGGGCAGCCGGGTGCTGTGCTTCACGCCCCGGTCACATAGCCGCAGGAAGTACGGTACGGCCGTCAGCCGGTCAGCCAATCTCCCCCCCGGAACCGAGAGGACTCCGGCTCGCAGATGCAAAGGCGTGAGCTTGCCGCAAAAGCTCCAACCGCTCGCAGACCGGTAAATAGTCTGCCCCTGGATGGTAGCCGACCGCACGAACCTGGTCAGGTCCAGTCCGCCCACTGGAACGCGACGTAGCCCACAGGCCCGCGTGCAATGCCAGGTCAGCAAGAGTCCAGGACGCAACGTACAATCGCCCGCTCCGTAGGTTGCCGGCCCGATGGGGCCGTAGGAGGTTCGAGTCCCCCTGGGAGCACTGTGTCCAAACCCATCATGTATCGCCCAAGGAGAGTTTACCATGTTCGACCGCAAGAGCTTTGCCCGCAAGAACGCCGTCAGCAGCACCGTCACCGTCAAGGTCGGGGCATTCGGCTTCAAGATGGACGGCCAGTGTGACGACACCGCCGACGCCATGACCGCGCTCGCCAAGAAGCAAACCGACAACATCAAGGTTGCCGAGAAAGTCCAGGTGTTGCTTCCGGACGGCGAAACGGCGAAGAAAACCAACACTCACGTCCTCACCCCGTCCAACCTCGCCACGTTCATCAGCGGGGAAGAAGCGCCCAAGGGCAAGAAGTAGCCGCAAGGGGTTGTAGGTCGGCCTAACACAGGGGGGTTCGACTCCCCCCCGACCCCCTTACCTGGTCCACCACACAAGGAGAACGACCATGCCACGCTCGCGTCCGAAACGACTGCCCCACAACGGGGTTGACCGCGTCAAGCCCACGTGCCACACGGTCCGCAAGCCGATTGGTGTGTCCGCTGAACAATGGGCGGCAGAACTGGACGCAATGGGTCCATGCCTCACCGTCGTCCCCCGCGTCATCGTGTGGGTCGATACCAACAACCACAAAGCCAGAGGGCTGGTCAAGGCTATGCTGCACCGCACTGGCGTCAAGGTGCAAGAGGAACACCCTACCCACGGCGAATACCGAACCGCACTGGTCATCTCCGGCAGCGTGGAACAGCTACACAGTGCCATCGCCTTCAGTTGCGTGGTCAGTTGGGAACTGGTCATGTCGGCCCGCGTCGGTCATCAGGCTCAAGGCGGCGGACCGGAAAAGGTCCGCAACAGCCCCAGCAAGCCCAGCCAGGGCGGTGCCAAGGGCAGCGCTACCGAAAACGAGTCCCGCAAGCTGGCTGTCCAGGATGCGGCATACACGAAGTCCATGCTCGGCAAGAAAGTCGTCGCCATCGCCTCCATCTAACCCATACCACTGAGGTTTCACATGCTCGACTTCCCCCGCGTCTACGAACCCATCACCGGCCGTGCCATGAAGGTCGTGTGGAACGTCCTGGACCCATTCGGCCGGCTCGTGGAGAGCTTCCCGTACACTCAGAAGGCCAACGCCGAAGCTCGGGCCAAGACGCTGAAGGACCACTACGTCCAACCGCACAAGGTCCCCGTCTAGCTAGATTGGTAACCTAGATGGGTTGTCATATGCAAACCCTTACTACGCATAGACTTAGGCTCTTAGTCGGCCCCTAAGTCTATGCAACGTGTAACGCCGATGTAACAGAGGAGTCTATGTCGGAACTCTGTGCCATTTGTTTCGGTCTACCCTGGTGGACGTGTCTGTTGGTGCGTCCGTCCGGGGAAAGTGTCGTCAAAACCATTGCAGTCGCGGCCGTTGCCATGGCTACCGACCTGGTTCTGACCGACCTGAACATAGTCAGCACTGACCTATGGGCTATCTGGCCCATCGTGTGCGACGAGTGCGCCGAAAAGTGGGGTTGTCTCAGCTAATACATGACCCATTTCGGTGCCGGTGGTGCAACTTCAGTGTCACAAATCCTTCCCCCATCAGCAGAGGAGAGTGTCATGTCCCGCTTCGCCATCGCCATCCTGTTCTTTACCCTTGGCGTCATCGCTGCCAATACCCTTCGCCAGTCCCCCACGCAGCACATGAACGACCTCATTGCTGTTGGCTTCACCATGTATGACCCGGAAGGCCATAGGGTTGACACATGGGATGAGTAAGTGTGCCGCTGAAGCGCAGTAAGCGGCCGTGTCTGTTCGTCCATCCGTAGGAGTCTGCCATGCAATCCTTGCACGCTCTGGCCCGTCTCGACAACCGCATTGCCGAAACCGGCCTTGACCTGGACGCAACCGTCCGGGAAGTCGAGTCCATCGCACAGCAACACAAGTCCATCGCTGTGCTGGTGATACAGCTTCGCAAGGAGTACGGCGACACGAACGGCCGTAGGCCGTATGTCTGCCGCGAATCGTCCAATGGTGACCAGGTGTGGGCCGTGTGCCGCGATGGTGCGGTCGTGACCTGGATGTTCCGCCGGTCCAATCAGCCTCAATCCCCGGCAGCGCTCCGCGTGGAACGCACCGGCCGGGTGAAAGCTCGCCCCAAGTCAGGAGTCTAAGTCATGCGTCAACGTCACATCACTCGCATCCCGGTTCTCAAGACCGACCTGGGTAACGACCACGTGTGTGCTCGCATCCCGGTCGAAGTCCTCACCCAACATCCGGAGAACCGTTGGCGTGGGCTGTTCATCACCGAACTCTATCGTCAGGGCCTGACGCCCTACTACTGGTCGGAAGACGAGAACGGCCCCTACTGCTATGCCGAGACATTCCAGTCTCAGCGTGCCAATATCGCCGCAAAGCTGGCTTCCAAGGTCGCCACGACCGCGAAAGCGAAGCAATAGCGCGTCAAATTCAGGCCCACTATGCGGCCATAGAACGTAAGTCCGTGACAGAGAGAGGTTTGAATTCGGTGCAGTGTGTTGCTGTGCCGCGTGTCTCAGCTAATCGTATGGAGTCTGTTCAATGCGTAACGTCCTCAACATCAGCGTCAGCGTGCTCAAGGCCATCAACCTCTACAACCTGGGCCTGGTGTGCCTCGCGGCCATGACGTTGCCCGTCCTCGTGGTCGCCCTGGCTCTGGCCTTCTGGACCGTCCTCGTCGCCGGCTATGCCCTGTTCTGCGTCGTCGTCGCCTGTGCCTGCTATCGGTGGGTGCGTGAGAACTACTTCCCCACGACCGTCGCGGAAGAGCCGCAAACCATTCCCTGCCCCGATGGGTACGTGGTTGGCATCATCTACCGTCCGACCGCTGGGCTGAGTCTCGGCTTCATGCCAGATGTGCAGGAAGAGGAGTGTTTGCCGGTGTGGGATTATGAGCCGTCGCCCGCGCCGAGTGTCGCCAACGTGGTCATGCCCGAAGCGAGTGTCGATGCCATCCCGCACGCCGAAGTCCTGGAAGACGACACCTTCGACTTCCCCGCGACCGACGACGATGTCCCCTCTCCTGCTTATGTGCCCACCAAGACCGAGAAGCTGGCCCGCGCCATCGAGATGGTTCAGCAAGAGGGCTACTCGATTCGTGAAGCAAGCCGCATCGCCGGTGTGACCTACAGCGTTCTCCACGGCCGTCTGAAAAAGCTCCGCAACCCCAGCTAAACTCACGTACAGTCCGCATTTCCTCGGGGGTCTTGCGGCCCCCGGGGTTGTCACGTACAAAAGGGGTGCATAATGGCCGTAGGCCATTGGATTGTCATCAAGGTTCCGCCGCTCGAAAGAGCGTGCTCGTGTCATCAATGCAACGACCTGTTGCACAATGGCGACGATGCCTTCGAGACCGCTCAAGGCACGTATTGCTGCGAAGCGTGTGCAGATGAGGCCGAGACCCACAACGACGGGTTGATGGGACAGCCGGCCGATAGCAACCATCCTGATTGAGGCTGATATGCCAAAACTGCATGATGGCGTCGAGTACCAGGTTGAAGGCGGACAAGAAGCCAACCCGAAGTATTTCGACGACCCCAAAGAGGCGGCGCAGGCCGTCTTCAACAATCTCATCTCCAGCGGTCGGGCCACGCTCGATGTGCTGGTTTACAGCGAAGATGGTGCGAAGGCGCACGGCGGCGACGACGCCGTCGAGAGGTATCGAGAGGACCCGGACGCATCGGTGTTCGAGCGTTTCGAGTTCTCCTGCAACCATGTCGGGAGAGTATCATGAACCTCAAAGAACTCGCTCAAGAAGCGCTCGATGTGCAGAACGCTTGCAACCTATCGGGCGTCGTCCACGGCTGGTCAAGGAGCATCAGTCAGCTTCGGCTGTTGCTGCCCAATGCCGGCACCGATGAAATCAACAATCACCCCATCAACGTGCTGTGGTGTGACAAGTGTGCCAGTCTGTGCGGCATTCAGAGCTTCGCTCACGACAACGTGATGAAGGCTTATGAGGCCGCAGAAGGATTGGTGACCGCATGACGCTGCACGACAAGATGGTTTCGGCCGTGACCGAACACGACCGCTTGCAAGAGGCCAGAGACCGCAAGGCCGGTCGTCGCGTCAACATCTACGCCCTTGGCATCATGCTCAAGGCGTGTGACCAGGTGGAAGAAGACATCAAGAGCGGTGTCGAACCTCGCCAAGCGGTCATCAACAACTTCCTTGGCCGTCTGCTCGACCGTGTGCTCGAAGCGTGTGGCTTTGAAAAAGCAACGGACGCCGAACACAAGCGATGGAGGTAGCCATGTATCACGTCCGCTGCAAGACTCAGGCACACGCCGAGTTGGTCCGCGACCTGTTGCGGCAACGCATTGCCGAATCGCGATTCGTTGTCGATAACATTTGCGTCATCAGGCATGGACGAAGTCCCTGGCGTGTGAACATCGAGACCATTCGCCTTCGCAGGAGCAAGGGCTACTGTGGGAATCATGCTGGCCCATGTCGTGTCACCGGCGGTCGTCACCGCAAGAGCACGTGCCTGGAAGGTGCCGATTGGGTCGCGTTCAATAACATGGTCAATGACGTGCTGGACAACATCCACCACGATGGCGATGCCGGCTCGCGGTTCGTCAAGGTCAGGCTGGGCAAACAGCGCCGCATCGACTACAGCAGCTTCGGACACGGCGACTGGATTCCCGTTGGTGAACCAGGCGATTACGCCGACTACTGCGGCAAGGAACCACCCGAAGAAACCGAGTACCCATCGGGCACACCCGGCTACGATGGTTGGACAAGGGAGGTTGAAGCGTGTTACGACTGAGCATTGACCGTGGCCTGTTGTACGAGACTCTGGGCATCAACGGCGACAAGATGCCTGCGGATTTCGCTGGCAAGTTCTTGCAAGTCCAATGCCTTGCACGATGGCGACAGCCGCACGACACGGTCGTGGTGGTTGCGGATGTCATCGTGACCCCAACTGTCTCTCCTGCTAATGGTCGCAAGAGCAGCGCACATCGCATCTTTGTGGTGTGCCCGGCCTGCGGCCAGCAAATTCCGTTCGGTCGTTTCCATCAACACTTCGGCACACATCGTTGCGTATCGAAGTCCAAGCGGCCGGATATGGATTGGACCGCAGAGTGCGGCATCTGGATTTGCGAGGAGTGCAACTCCCCGTTCTATCCGATGGAGGTCGATGTCGTCTACGAAGAGGACAACGACAAAGAGCCAAAGTATACGTGCCCGGAATGTCTGGGCGCGTGCAAACTCATCACTAACATCAAGGTGGACCGTGAAGTTCCCCAAAGAAGCGAACGAGAAGCTGGCGGAAATTGCCCGTAAGCAGGAAGAGGCTCGGGCACTGAGGGCACAGCTGCAACTGTGGACCCACGCCATGAGCGAGACCGGCCTGGACAGCGACGACTGCGTGTCCTTTGGTCTCGATGTCACACATGCGTCGTTTCTCAAGTGGTGCGAAACGAATCAGCCGGCCATCCGGCCTCAACCTGTTGGAGTTCTAGCATGAGCCAGCCGAAATGGGAGTATCTCGCCAACCTGGGCGACGTTGACTTCATCGAACACGGTGGTGTCCTGGTCTATCAAGACACTACTGGTGTGTACCAACCTGAAATGGAAATCGTCATCCCGCCCGAAGAGTGGGAGAAGAAGCGCGAGTGGACCGTGCATCGTGTGATGTTGGAGAAGTGCTATCTGACCGATGGCATTCTCTCCGACAACAAATTCCATCTCAATCATCCGGTGTGGTGGTGGCACAAGGACGCCGAGCACAAACAGCGTCATGGCTACGACCAATACCACAACTTCTGTTCGATTGCTGAAGGCATCAACATCACGCCGGAAGCATTCGAGCAGATGTTTTGTTCGGATGATGTGGTCGAACGAGCGAGAGGGTATCGCGAGCTTGGCGAATACCACGGCTGGGCCAACTTCGACGACTACCCAATCACGTTCAGCGGTCGAGACATCCGCAGACGCTATCAGGACTTGCTCGACCCGGCCAACGTCAAGCACGCTCTGAACAAGTACCTGCGAGAAATCTCACGCGGTCCATTGCTGGCCATCACGATTCACTCATCAACGCTGCGTGGGTTTGAGGACCAGGAACTGTGGGCCGCAGTCATCAAGGAAGCGGGGAGTGAGGCAGAGGCCAAGCGTCTCGTGGACGAGTGGATTGCCAAGCCGTACCCGCTCCCGCATAGGGAGTAACAATGCCCGAACCCATCAACAACGAAGAGGGCGAGTGGTTCACCGTGGCCGTCGATGTGAAGAAGCTCTATCATATCGACGTGTTCGCCAAAGACATCAAGCAGGCCCTTGATAAGGCCAACGCTCTTCAGTCCACCTATGTGGAACAAGAGGGCGACCAACAAGACGTGGAAACCATCGCGTACAACATCAGCGATGATGGCATTCTGGAGGACACTGTCGATGACGATTAGCATCGCACCCATCATGCTCGCAATCACCAACTTCCACGAACAAGTGGACTATCCGATTGTTGTCATGGGCCTTGACAAGAAGCTCACCGGCCGTGTTCGCAAGGCATACCATGCCGAGTTCACCGAAGCGGAGCGGGCGGTCATCGCTCGCTATAATAAGCGTTTCCGTCAGTGGTATCTGGTCACCGGCTCACCGCAGGTGGTACATATCAGGCCCGGCACGCTGGGCCTGTTGCAACGTGCAGTCAACTTCTTCGCCTCTGTCTAAGGAGAATACGTGGACAAGAAACACGAACCATTGAAGAAGGCGTTGGCCGACTTCATCAAGCACTACGGTATGCGTACCGTGCTCAACCTCCTGGCGGACATTGCTGATGAGCACGCCAAGGCCAAGACCGAAATGGCATGGAAGAACAAGGTTGACACCATCGACCCAGGCGATGCGGAAACGTGTGCTGACAACCTTCGCAACCTCATGTTCTAGGGCTACGCCCTGAAAGGACGGCGAGCCGTGATTACGATTCACTTCTGTCAGTGTGGGCTTATCCCATCGGACATGCTCACTGGCGAGGAATACCACATCGCCTCAATCGTTGTGCCCAACGCACGTGGGCCTGGCTATGAGGAACGCCTGCTGGCGTTCCATAAGGGCGGCACTGACGTTGACCTGGTCACCAGTGATGAGCTACTGCTGCTCGTGGCGCAGTGGCTGCATAAGCAGGGAAGGATTCAAGCACGGTTCGTGTCCTGGTGTGTGTGCAAAGCGCCAGGACCCATTCATGGCGTGCTCATTTCACTCGATGCCGATGGCTCGTGCATGGAAGACATCCCACACGGCTTCTTTGCACAAAGGATGAAATACCTACGATGAGCGTACAGCGCAACGTGCTCTACCCAGCCAAGGGTCCTGGCGATGGTTACACGCTGGCCGGCCGCAAGGCCGTATGGACTGGCGAGCTTCGCCCACCCCACTGTGGCGAATGGTATCTCAGTGGGGCTGTCATCGAAGCGTACAAGGCCATTGCTGACCTGAGTACGCCCTATCACATCGCTGTGCTGGTGGAAGCACATGACTGGATGCCACAGGTGCGTCTGGTCACACGCAAGAAAGAGCATCGCTCTCCTGAAAACCTGGAGGCCATTCGTAAGATGGCACAGGCGTACCTGGACCTTATTGCAGAGTAGAAGGGAGCATCATGACATGAAAGCGAAAATCCGGTACGAGACAAAGATGCCTGATGGGTCATACCGTCAGGCCAAGCACGCTGTCCCTGTGGAGACACAGGGGAATGAGACACCCGCGAATGCGTTTCATCGTGTGTTTCTCGCTACCTTCGGAACCACGCTGGAATACCGCATCGTGCGAGTCATCAAGCCAAGGCCCCATGTCTATGACTACTACGAGGTCTCCTTACCTGGGGACCTGGAAGAACTCGACGAAGAGAACATGAGGCAAGCGGCCCGCTCAGGTCAGCTTGACGAATACATCGAACGCATGGCCAACCATGCCATCGACGAAGCCCGCGAGCGTAGCCCGCTGTACTGTATGCCCTGTGAATGGCGTGCAACCCTGCTCTCTTCCCTGCCATCGGCAACCGTGAAGTTCCGTGTGTGTCGCAAACGTAACGCTCCGCAAAAGAAAGGATGATGCAGTATGTGGGTTCCACCCATTGGTGCTCGCGTCAAGCTCAAGACGTTTGACAACTACCTGACAGTGTATGCCGACCACATCACGCACACGACTCATGCCACTGTGTGGGCATGGCTACGTGTGGAAGGAATCGTGGGCACGAATGCTCTGCTCCAACTGCTGAATGGGGACAAGCCCGTCGAAGGTGACCAGCGCCTTGTGCCCTTGGAGATGATTGACCCGCCCCTTGGATGGGAGGCCGTCTACAACGTGACCGTGAGGAAAGCGGAACAACGTGACCAGATGCTGAGTTGGCTCACTGAGGGGCGCGGCATCACGGTATGGCAATCGGAGGCGCTGGAATCTGGTGGTCGCCAGGTATTCACACCAGGAGACAAGAACAAACCGCACTGGCAATTTGGCATGGTGGAAACCATCCACGATGCAGCCCGCTTCAACATCGTCGTGGAACAACCGCCCCAGGCAGTGAAGCGAACGGCTGGGCCAACGAAAACGTGCAGCCCATCCAAATCGGCAATGGCTGTGGTGACCTGGTTGCAGTCATTGACCAATGTCAAAGATGTCAAGCCCGTCAAGGTGCTGCTCGACAACCTCGCATACGAAGGTGCGATGTACACGGATACGAATCGGGATGATGATACCAGAATCATTCTGGTGGGTACACAGCCCGAGAAAATGCACAAGCGCAGCAAGTTCTGTTTCGCTTGGACCGATAGCCCCTACGAGTGGTACATCGGTAGCTACTGGTCAGGGACAAAGAACGAACACCATCCCTTTGGTGCGAACTTCATGCTCAATCCGTGGAAGGTGCCCGATGGCACCAGGATTGATGAGTACGAGCGTAAACAGTACCTACGGATTCCCATGACCGTGGAGACCCTATGAGCGAAGCAACATTCACTGTCACCCGTCAACACCGCTGGCCCGATGGTGAGAAGATTGTCGAAATCACCCAGGGTGGTATCGACTACTCTGGGTCTGATGCCCTGTGCAAACGCTACGCTGGCGAGATGGAGGAATACCAGGGCCTGACACCTGCTACCGAAGCGGCCATCGCCATTGCGAAAGCGTGGCAGGCTGATGCTCCCAACGATGATATTCAGATTGCTGTGGGCAACACCCACGGCATGGGCCTGCACCTGTCTGAAGAGCCGGCCACTGAGGAAGTGTTCGCCCGCATGTTGGCTGAAGCGAAACAGTTCGATGAGACGCTTCCCCGTTGTGTGCAGTGTGGGGATTTGCTGGGCAAAGAGAAATGGCATCCACTGGACATGGATGCTGATGACTACCCATGTTGCTCCGAACATTGTGCAGACAACCTCTACCGAGAAACGGAGCGTGAGAACCTCAAGTTCCAGATTCAGGAAATGAGCAGGGAAGATGTCATTGCCCTGCTCGAAAGCGTGGACATCCAGTGCTATGACCATGAGAGCGATGAGGTACTGAAGGAGGCCCTCAAGGTCAATGTGCTGGATGGTACGATTGAAAGGAGTGCCCTGTAATGCCAGCATCCAAACGCACACGCATCTTCAAGGTCCGTTACACTGTCCAATTCGTTGCTACCGTGGTGGTGGAAGCGGGGCAAGACCGTGAGGATGCGTTCAACGACATCGACATTCCCGAAGGTGGTAACAATCGTAGTCAGTACGAAACTGACACCTTCGAGATTGACGATTACAAAGAGGAGAAGTGATGCCACGCTATCGCTACATGCACGAGGGGCAACCACTCACCCATTGCCCACAGTGTTCCTCTCTGCTCACCAATAACAACGGTGACATCGACATCGACCTTAGCACAGCTGGTTCTGTGGTATGGACTGTCCAATCCTACCTGGAGAATGGCTGGTTGGTTGACCCTACCGGCGCAATCATGTCCGGCTTCCACAACTGCACTCGATGTGGGCACTGTGGGGAAATGCTCATCAACATGGACATTGAGGAGGAACAACATGAAGACAGTCACTAAGACCGTCTACACCTACAAGGAGTTGCTCGAACTCCACAAGTAGGGGAAAGTCCAAACCAGGGCCATCGAAAAGGTCCAACAGTGGTTGCGTGAAGGTCAGACTGACCATGATTGGTGGGACTACATCTATGAGATGTGGGGTAAGGCCCTCACGCAGATTGGTTTCGATGAGGCCAAAATCAGCTTCTCGGGCTTCTGGTCACAGGGAGATGGAGCCAGCTTCACCTGTGACTATGTGGACTGTCGCCGCCTGCTACAGTTCATGACGCACAAGGTCACGCCCTCTGACAGCATCATGGGCACCAAACGCAAGAACGCCTGGAACGCCGAAGGCGGCGAAGATTTCAGCGGTTACATTCACCGCAAGATTGGCTCAAACGGTGAGCCGTGGGAAGTGCAGTACAAGAAACTGCTCCGCTACGCCAATGACCTGTCCGGTAAGGTGGTGCGTACCGATTCTCGGTATGTGCATTACAACACCTGCGACTTCAAGGTCGAGTGGTGTGGCCCCGAGAAACTCGATGGCCTGGTCAATGATTGGGAAGCTGACGTGGAGAAGCTACGTGAGCAACTGAGCCAAGCCATCTACAAATCCCTCGAAGAGGGGCACGACGACCAAACAAGCGAGGAGGCCATTAGCGACTTCGCTGAGGCCAACGACTACACCTTCACCATCAATGGCACAAGGGAGGGATGACATGCTGCTGAGTAATGCGTCAAGCAAGTACGGCGCTCAGATGGGCAGGCCCAATCGTCTGCCTGCTGACAGAGCGATGTCCTATAAGCTCAACCTCATTCGTCTTCGTTGGGTGGATGGTGACTACGACCAGGGCGGGGCCTATTGGGGTGGGCCAGTGAATGACAGCCCTGTCACCTTCATCTATTGGGCCTACGAGCCAGGTTACGACATCGAAGTGTTCGTCAGGGCAGCTTCTCGTGAAGATGCCAAAAAGCGTGTGCGTTATTGGCTTCCCAATGCGAGGTTCTACCGATGATGCGAGAACTTGACACGAAAGTGTACCGCGAAAGCCTTGACTCTCAATGTGCAGCGAGGCGGGAGAATCCCGCCTCGGTAATCAAGCCCACCATCCAGGGCAAGAAACGTCGTCACGTGTTGCCATGTGGCAGCAACGATTCCATCTGGCTCTTCTACGAAGGGGACCGGGTGTACTGCCTGTGCGAAAACACCGGCCTGGACTACATTGGTCTTCAGGGCTACGGTCCCGATGACGTTGAACCACCGCAAGAACTGTCTGTGTTCCTGCAATACGACTACGAAATTGCTGATGTGCTTGGTAAACGCGGCCTTGACCTGAGCACGCGCACGAAACTCAAAAGGCTGCTCGAATACATCCAGGTGTGACATGGATACTCCGCTGAAAGATGTCCGAACCAAGGCCGACTACGAAGAATATCGACGACGTGTCACCGAGTTCTTCGAGAAAGAGGAAATCGAGAATCTGTCCGGTGGGCGTGTGACCTGCGAGCGATGTCGCACCGAACTCAATCGCGATGGCGATTACCCGACTTGTGCCAACGCTGAGTGCCCCGCCTTCGGCGAGCCGCTTATCGGCGAGCCGTTCTTCTCCTGGCGAGCGTGTGATTGCTGTCGGCGTCCCCTGGGTGGTAGCCGCGAGGACGCAACGGGATACAATCGTAAAGAGAAGCGGATTCAGGAATATGTCATCTGCGAAGACTGCATCTACTTCGCCGCATACGGCCGGCTCGATGACATGACGATGCTCACCATTGAGGACTCGAAAGATGTGGAATAACCCACTCATCGACAAATTCCGCTTGATGTCATATGACGAGCTTGCCAACCTTGGCATCAAGATGGAACGCATCATCGAGCGTGGCAATGAGCGTGGAGCCTCCAGCAAGGCCGAACAGGACAAGCTCTTTTTCATCAATATGGTCATGAAGGAAAAGGAACAAAAGCGTGATACTCGACCTGACACCGGAGGAAGTTGACAAGGTAGTTGATTTTCTCCACTACGCCAATAGCAACTACAACAACGACGCCGACAGTGGGTTGACCGATGACCCGGATGCAGCAGAAGAGAGTGCGAAACAGGCAGCCGCACTCGCCTTCAAAATCGCCAGTCAAGCTGCCGAACAACGCAAGGGAACCGACTATGGAAACGAAAGTCGTGGAGTTTCTTCAACAGGCAATGCGTGAGCCACCGATGGCAGCGCAATGCCCCATCGAGGCTGTGTATGCGACACGCAGCATTCGCCTTGGCTCTGCTCCTGACGACCGCGTTGGAGAAATCATCTCCAGCTACGTCAAGGACAATCGCCCCATCCCAATCCTGGTGCCCTTCTGGTCCACCAAGGCCAAGTTCGGCGAACCGATTGATGTTGCCGAATTGTTCACCATCAGACAACTGCGTCATCTTCAAGACCGGGTTGCCGCCTGCTACAAGCCGGGATGCGAACTGGTGGTGCGAGCAGAAGACACGTCAGGCTTGTGTCTGTTCGCGGACCAGGCCAACATCCAAGAGAGTACCGCTCTCTACTGCAACAGCCTCCAGCAACTGTGCAGCGAATTTGGCGTGACGCTGCTGCGTGAATCGCAGATGGAAAAGGCCGGCCTGTTCAATGATGCGGCATGGAAGTACGCGGCCATGATTCATGATTACCTGCGTGAAAGCGACCCCGTCAGCTTTCTGAATGTCGCCAGGGCCGCAACCATGCCCACATACCAGCGCCTGCTCGATGAGGGCTGGAAAGGCATCATCGAGTGGGAGCAACGCAACCACCACTACGCCGCCTACAAACGGCTGCACGATGACAACGACGACATGCGACAACATCGCCTGGCCATCTACCTGGCCTGTGCCATGACCAGGCGTAAGCTCAACATGGTGGGCACGAAACCTGAATGGGATAAGGGATTCGTGTGTCTCTCGTTCGCCTTGCCTGTGCCTGGCATTCCTGCTGAACTGGCCAGCAACTACGTCTACTACAGGACGTTACCCACCTGTTTCTGCAAGACGCACATCCCGACCTGGCGAGCCAAGGGATACATCAATAAGGCCATCATCCCGAAAGTGTGCAACTGGCGTGAGCCAATCAAGTACGTGGAGCACAATGTCATCATCGGCAATGTGCAAGTGAGTGCTGACTACGAAGGAGAATAGCATGGGACGTGTGAACGCATTCATCAAGGCGGGCAATGACAACCGCGAAGTCTCCCTTGGTGGGCGACGTAGCTCGAACAAGGTATGGGCCTGGCTCAACACCGCCCATGAGGGCGGTGAGAGCGGCATGACCGTCAAGGCCGAAGTGATGGGCGATGGGCTCAACTCGGCCGACCGCAAGAAGAAAGATGGCGACAAACGCCGCGTGCTCTTCACAGTGGAACTCCCCGAGCCCAGCGAGCACATCAAGGTGTTCATCGAAGGCAATGGCTATATCATGAAGCAACTGGCGCTGGCAGGCGGCGTGCTGTGCGGCATGAAGGCGGCTGACGAGATGATGAAGGGCAATTTCGACAAGGCCGCAGACATCTTGGCCAACACCAAGGAGGCTCTCGCCGGCCTTGAAGAAAGCCTGCATGATGTGCCCCTAGTCTACTTGCCCGGTGGTGTCACCCTCAAGCACGCTCTGGCGTGCGTGGAAGTGGTTCGCAAACTCACGGAGAATGTGCGATGAAACTGGTCATCACAATCAACATGGACAATGCGGCCTTTGAGGATGCGGGAAGCGAAGCGGCCCGCATCCTCCGTGAACTGGCCTTTGAACTTGAAAGCTGTGCTGAATTGTCAAATGGCACCAATGTGTCACTGCACGATGCCAACGGCAACAAGGTCGGCATGGCCGAAGTGAAAGGAAGGCGACCGTGACCACGCAAGAACTTCTCGAACAGCCATTTGTCGATTGGCCGAAGCTGTTGGAACAACAGCAAGGTAAGCAGGAGATGGAACAGGAGCTTGCCGCGTTGATTCAACGTGCCACAATGCTCTATGGCTACCTGTCCCATCGCTACAACACCGGCTGTGGCGACCAAGGCCACGCGGCCAGTGCGAACCGGGCTACTCGCATGGTCATCAATGTGCGAAAAGCAATGGGCTTCTCGTACCCCAAAAACACCCCAATGAAAATGAGGTAGCCATGCCAATGACGGAAGAGCAGGCGCAAGCCTACTTCGAGCGGAAGGTGAATGAGTGGCTTGAGGAAGGACCCGAAGAAGTTGTGCGGGTACTCGTCCTATGGGCCACTCGACCACGTAATCATGAGCCACGCATCGAAATTGATGCGAGCGAACTTGAAGAGATGGAAGACCTGGACTTTCTCCCGGAAGGGGACATTGACCACGATGACGAAGACCGCCGGGCCTATGACGAAGAACGCACGCGAAGGCCGGTGGACCAGGTCGATGACACAGACCCCAACAACCCTGTGGACATGAGCAAAGAAGCCTGGCAAGACTTCTATGCTGAGAACCCTGACTACGAGGATAACGAACCGTGAACACCAGCAACAAAGAACGTCGCAAGCTCAACCGCCGAGCCCAAAGGCTCAGGCATATTCGGAGGAAGCGCCTGTGGCTCGCAAAAGAAACGAAATGACCACGCATGACCAGGCACGGATTGTGCTCAAGCAAATCCACCATCCGTGCAAAGATTGCCCGTTCGCTCGCACAGCGATTCCGGGCTGGTTGGCGGACAAGACGCCGGCCGAATACTGCCTGCTCGCCCACCACGACGGCATCATCGAATGCCACACAACGAAGTTGCCGGATGACTCGGCCGTCCAGTGCGCTGGGGCTGCCATCTATCGCAGCAACGTGGTCAAGCACTGTGACGAACCAGTGCTCTCCCTTCCTGCTGATACCGACGAAGTCTTCGCAACACCAATGGAATTCGTCGAGCATCACCTGGAACGCAAACTGAAGAAAAACGAGTTGACAACGCTGACCGCTGAAGCGTTGAAGAAGTTCATGAAAGAGAGGAGCGAAGCTCAATGATGTTCGCCATCCTGGGCGCATGGCAGCCGTCTGGCAAACTCACGGAGACTGCCTATTCGCTGACCGGGGCAAACTGCCCCATCCACTTCAAGGGCAGCCGCAAGGAACTGGTAACCAACATTCCTCTGTGGTGGGATAACCTTCGCAAGCATAGGTTGGAGCTTGTTCTGGCCGTATACCACGTGTCCGCAAAACGGCCATATGAATCCAGCCACATCGTTGTCCTATCAATGGACGAAGACCCGGAACTGGTGAGCTTCGCCGGTTACCTCTTGCGTAAGCAACTGGACCGGTTTCACGAAGTCGTATGCAAAGGAGCTTGACACGCGTCAGATTCAATATGCCATCCATCGCGATGACGGCATGGTCGTCAGTCGCTATGGCAGCGAAGTCGCCTGGCCGGTGCTCGATTACGCCGGCATCGGCAAAGACGGCAACTACAGCCATCCGCTTCGCTACGACCTTGAGAAAATGTCCCTTGGGAGCATCGGCACCGAATGGGACAGATTGGTGTGGACGAAGTATGTCCCCATCAACCACAAAAACCGTCACCGGGCATTTTGGGGTCTCAAGCCCCTCATCATCACGCTGGAGCCCAAGGACATCCCGTCTTTGCTCAAGGCCCACAGAACACGCTTCTTCTGGAAGCGTGAGTATGAGATTGGCGACCGGGCCGCAGGTGCGGACCTGGTCGGCATCTATCACAGCATCTACGGTGAGAAGTCCCGAACGGGACTCTTTCACTGGTTCAAACGTCGTGGCAACCACTTCGTTCTCGCAGAAGTGAGCAGTCTGTACGACCACGAGTTCGAGAATTTCAAGGCGGTGCGAAAGGAGCTTCGTCATGTTCCAGCCAGGCAGTGAGACGATAATGTTTTTCGTCATGGACCGAAACCTGTATGGCTACAAGACCAGGACGAAAGAGCTTCGTCACTATCTTGCTGACACCAACTTGCCCGAGAATGAATGCGACCGAGTCATGGGCGAGATGACCAAGAAGTTCGGCGACACTGCTAATGCCATGACCAGCATCATGGCCACTTACGGCGGCACGCCGATTGGCGACATCGTCGAGTTGGATGATACGCAGCTTGCGGTGCTGGAACGTGTTGCTGAACGCTCACTGAGGAGGAACTGACATGAAACACAGCGAAGCTGTTGAAATCTGGGACGACCAGGTGCGCAAATGCTTTTGGGTCGTCCATGTCAAAAACGGCATCGTGAAGCAAACCATCAACGACTACAAAATCACCAACGTGGACGAAGCGACACGACTGGCGAAAACTACCGCCTCGATGCTCAACTTGGCCGTCGCCAAGGAAGTCAAGAAAGTGTGACACATGCGATTCATTGTCCAACGTAAGCCGGCTGGTTGGATTGTCTACGACACCAGGCGATTCTCGCCTGGTGGTCTGGCAGCTGGCCCATTCCACAACAAAAAGAGGGCGGTAGCTGCTGCTGCCGCCCTCAATAGTGACCCTGCTTGGAATAAGGAGCGCAAGTCGTGAACGAAATCATCGCATCGTCCCCGCTCATCAAGGAGCCCATGACCGTCCCGTACAGCGTCGTGCTCATCGAGTATGATGGCGGGAAGAAGTACAGCACGCACATCCGCCAGGACAATGGCAGTATCTCGTGCGGCAACTACTTCCACGGCCCCGACTCCTTCAATCGTGCCTGGGCCGACTGGATGGAACGCTGTGCGAAACAACGCAAGCTGTTCGTCGATGGTGTGAAGGACCGGCCGACCGAATGGTTCCTGTTCAAGAAGGAGGCGTGACATGAAAGCTGAAAACCAAACCACCGGTCACAACCGGACCATCCGCTTCACGGACATCCCAAGCGATAACGACCCGGGCCACAAAAACGATGTCCGCGAGTTACTCGTACATATCAAGT